>CESA01028015.1_pt1 | contig 57012 bp, 55 predicted proteins | sample 531061 | NCBI WGS metagenome assembly CESA01 (sample SAMEA2621254, study PRJEB7988) | marine metagenome | biome: marine biome (ENVO:00000447); feature: surface water layer (ENVO:00002042); material: "saline water (ENVO:00002010), including plankton (ENVO:xxxxxxxx)" | depth 5 m
GATAAAGTTGTTGAGATGGTTCAGGGTGTAAATGATATGGGTATGGAGGTTTGCTGCACACTCGGAATGATGAACGAAAATCAAGCGAAAAGGTTGAAGAATGCAGGTTTGTTTGCGTACAATCATAATTTAGATAGCTCAAAAGAATTTTATAAAGATGTGATTTCTACTCGGGAATATGATCAACGATTAGATACCATTGATAATGCACGAAAGGCTGGTATATCTGTTTGTTCAGGAGGAATTATTGGGATGGGAGAAACCGAAGAAGATCGAATGGGTCTTTTAATGAGTTATATGGAAATGGAGAACCCGCCTGAATCTATTCCAATCAATGCATTGGTTGCAGTAGAAGGTACGCCATTAGAAGAACAGAAACCTATAGAACAGTGGGAACTTATTCGTATGGTTGCGACTACAAGAATCGCATTTCCTGAATCAGTTGTTCGCCTTTCTGCTGGAAGAACCAAAATGTCAATGGAGGCCCAAGCGTTATGTTTTATGGCAGGTGCTGGCTCTATTTTTGCGGGAGACAAACTACTTACAACACCAAATCCTGAATTTAATGAGGACAAGGAGATGTTTTCTATCCTCGGATTGGTTGCAAAAGAATCATTTGCTGACGGTGAACAGCCTGTATCCAAACCGGATCCAATTCTCATTGAAAAGAAAAGAATAGCAGCCGAAAGAGAAGCCGCGTATGCCGAAGCGAAGTTAAAGAAATCAAGTAAAGCTTTTCAGCCGAGAATGGTGACTCAAGTTGAAACTTTAGAATGAATGACAGACTGCTAAAAAAGCTTCTACAGCGCAAGGAATCAAAAACCTTCAGAGCGCTTCAAATACCTGATCAAGGGATTGATTTTTTTTCAAATGATTATTTAGGACTTTCAAAAGTCCCTACTAGTAATTCTAAGTTTGAGTTCAATGGTTCAACAGGTTCTCGATTACTCTCGGGAAATAGTAGTATTGCAGAGGAATGTGAATCAATATTGGCCACGCATTTTGATGCAGAGTCCGCATTGGTTTATGGTTCGGGATACGTTGCTAATTTAGGTCTTTTGTCTGCCATATTACAACGTGGTGATGTGGTATTTTATGATCAATACGTTCATGCCAGTTCAAGAGATGGAATTCGTTTAGCCTTAGCAGATTCAGTCTCATTTAAGCATAATGATGTTTTAGACCTGGAAAATAAACTTTCTCAAAGTAAATCAGATATCAATTATGTGCTTGTTGAATCTTTGTATTCTATGGATGGTGATTTGGCCCCTTTAGTGGAGATAGCATCAATATGTGCTGAGTACAATGCATTTTTGATTGTTGATGAAGCACATGCTTGTGGAGTGTATGGGGATATGGGAAAAGGCTTATGCTATCAAAACAAAATTTTGGCACAAATTTTTGCGCGTGTAATTACCTTTGGTAAGGCCTATGGCTCACATGGAGCGGTTATTCTAGGTTCTGAATCCTTAAAGGAGTATTTAGTAAATTTTTCAAGATCATTTATTTATTCAACTGCGCTGCCACCTTCGAATTATAGAGATATTTCTCAGCTCGTAAAACGAAAAGAATTGAATGTATTGCGTTCTAATTTACAAAGTAATATATCTTATTTCAGAGAATTGTGCCAGTTACTACCATTCTTATCTGATGTAACTTCACCTATTCAGATTTTAGAATATGAAAATCCCAAGCAGCTTGAAGAAGTCGTTGATAGAATGAAACGGAGCTCAATCTATACCAAGGGTATTTATCCCCCTACAGTCCCTGAGGAAAAATCTCGATTAAGGATTTGTATACATGCATTTAATACCAAAAAAGAAATAGAGATTTTGGCTAGATGCATTAAGAAATAGCATTTAAATTATTATCCTCCGAAGTCGTCGAATCTCACATTCTCATCTGGAATTCCCCAGTCATCACACATTTTGATGACCGCTTGATTCATGAGTGGAGGTCCACAAAAATATACCTCTAAATCTTCTGGAGCCTCATGCTTAGACAAATACTGATCCATTACTACTTGATGAACAAAACCTGAAAAACCATCTCCTTTTTCGTCTTCACAATTTTCTTTATTTACCCAGTTATCTTCCGGTAATGCATCCGATAATACCAAGTAGAATTTAAAGTTTGGAAATTCTTTTTCTAGATCTCTAAAGTAGTGTATATAGAATAGCTCAGCTCTAGATCGTCCACCATACCAATACGTGACTTTTCTGCCAGTTTTCAATGTTTTGAAAAGCTCATAAAGGTGTGAACGCATCGGAGCCATTCCCGCACCTCCACCGATGTAAAGCATTTCGGCATCAGATTCATTAATAAAAAACTCTCCGTATGGTCCTGATATCGTTACTTCATCTCCTTCTTTCAAACCGAAAATGTAAGAAGATGCTATTCCTGGATTAATATCAGCCCATTTATCATTTGCTCTATCCCATGGCGGAGCGGCAACCCGAACATTTAGCATTATTTTTCTACCTTCAGCAGGGTAAGATGCCATCGAATAAGCTCTAACTACCTCTTCTGTGTTATTCATTACGAGGTCGCGCATGGCAAACTTACCTTCAGACCAGTCTTTTTCAAACTTGTTCGGTTCTCCTGGGTGGTCTTGAGGGTGTGCTGTAATATCCATGTCAGCGAATTTAACTTGCGTTTCTGGTATATTAATTTGAATATATCCCCCCGCTTTATAATTCATGTCCTCGGGAATTTCAACGATAAACTCCTTGATGTACGTCGCCACGTTGTAGTTTGATGATACTTTTGCTTTCCACTCTTTGATACCTAATATTTCTTCTTCTATGTGAATTTTCATATTCTCCTTCACCTTCACTTGGCATCCCAGACGGTGATTTGATGCAATTTCCTTACGCGAGAAGTGAGGAGCTTCTGTCGGTAGTATTTCTCCTCCACCTTCATTCACTTGACAAACACATTGAACACAGGTGCCTCCACCTCCACAGGCAGAAGGTAGAAAGATTCCATTGCTACCGAGTGTTCCCAATAAGGTACTACCTCCGTCTACCTCCAGAATCTTTTCTCCATCGTTAATGTCAATTACCAATTTTCCTTTCGGAGATATTTTTGCTTTTACAAACAATAGCATAGAGGTCAATAACAAAATGACCGATAAAAATGCAATTAATGTTGTGATCAGAATCGTTCCCATAATTAGTTGATGTTATTTTCTTCGTTGTTATCAATCATAGTTGTAATCGGAACCGCCTCTTCGGAAGCAGCTTCTTTTCCATATTTTATGCCCATGAAGCTCATGAAAGCCATACCCATTAGTCCTGTTACAATAAATGTAATTCCTAGTCCCCTAAGTGGGCCTGGCACATTGGAATAGCGCAACTTTTCACGAATCGCAGCAATCGCTACAATGGCAATAAACCATCCTATTCCTGATCCTAACGAAAATGCAGTGGCATCCAAAATAGTAGAGTATTGTCTTTCCGCCATAAACAATGCTCCCCCAAGGATTGAGCAATTAACCGCAATGAGAGGTAAAAATATTCCCAATGCACCATACAAGGCAGGTGCGAATTTTTCCACAAGCATTTCAACCAACTGAACTATCGATGCAACAACAGCAATGTACATGATGAACGAAAGGAAACTCAGGTCCAATTCTGCATATTCGGATCCTAACCATGATAACGCTCCTTCTTTTAAAACATAATTCTCAAGGAGAAAGTTCACAGGAACAGTAACTGCGAGTACAAAAATTACTGCTGCCCCTAGTCCTGCTGCTGTTTTTACTGTTTTTGAAACAGCTAGATAAGAACACATACCCAAGAAGTATGCAAAAATCATGTTCTCACTAAAAATTGCCTTAACGAATATATCTAATGTGCTTTCCATAATATTTACTTTTTAGTGCTCTTCAATTAGTGCTTTGTTTCTAGATCTCTGAACCCAAATAATGATACCAGTGATTATCAAAGCCATAGGAGGCAATATCATTAAGTTGTTATTTTGATAGCCCATAGCATACAAGCCAGATTCTTCACCTGGTAGAGAATTTCCGAAAATAGGATAGCCCATTAGGGTACCTGAGCCAAACAGTTCTCTAAATACTGCGACAAGTATTAAAATTGCACCATAACCCAATCCGTTCCCTAAACCATCAAGTATGGATGGCCAAGGTTTATTTGCCATAGCAAATGCTTCGAGGCGACCCATGATAATACAGTTGGTAATAATTAATCCTACAAATACAGAAAGTTTTGCAGATAAATCCGGTTGAAACGCCGCCAAAACTTGATCTACAATAATTACAAGAGATGCCACAACCAATAATTGAACAATGATTCGAATCCTAGAAGGAATTAAATTTCTCAACAAAGAAACAATAAGGTTACCCATAATTATCACAAAAAGGACAGACAATGACATTACAATCGCCTGGCTCACTTGAACTGTAATTGCGAGTGCAGAACAAATGCCTAAAACCTGAATAGTGACAGGGTTGTTGTCTGTCAACGGATCTGTGATCAGTTGTTTATTTTTCTTCGAAAATAATGGTTCAGATGTTTTTTTATCAGTACTCATATTATTTTGAATTTAGATTCTTGAAATAGTTCGAATAAATTTTGAGACTTCGGTTTACCATTTCTTCTACTCCTTTCGAAGTAATTGTTCCACCTGTAATCCCATCCACCTTGCTTGGATCACTTGAGCCTGAGTTATCTTTTACGACCTCATACTTCTTAAAATCTCCGTTATCGTCGCTAATCATTGACGATTTCCAACGATCCATAAAAAAGGGTTTATTAATTTCAGCACCTAAACCAGGGGTTTCTGTTTTATGGTCGAATGATACACCAAGAATCGTTCTCATATCTTCTTCTAAGCATATGTACCCCCAAATAGGACCCCACAGGCCTTTTCCAACGACTGGTATAATAAAACGCGAAAGACCTGATTTGTCTTGCGCCTTGAAAAGAGGAAATTTTTTATCGCTTTCAGCAAGATTTTTATCTCGATATTCTTTTTTGATATCTACCTCGAATGCCTCTTCTCCTGTGGAAACTTGTTCCCCTAAATTGTTTAGAATTACCGCCTTGTTTAAATCTACATATTTTGTAAATTCTGCTTCTGCGTTGGCTCGATCAATTCCTTCTTTTTCAACATCCATCATTGCCGATAAAATATCGATTTGCTTTTTCACACGTATATTGCCTAGTTTTCTAGGTTTTAGTCCTTCTGCAAGCGAAGCAAGAATAACGCCAAGTACTACTACTAGAACAATCGCAAATCCAAAAGTGAATCCATTTGATTCTTTATTGAGTGCCATAATTATGCTGTTTTTAATCTTTTAAGTCTTCTGTTGATGTTTGCCTGAATAATATAGTGGTCAATTATTGGGGCCATAACATTCATGAAAAGTATCGCTAAAAATACTCCTTCAGGATAGGCTGGATTAAGCACACGAATCATAATGGCCAAAAACCCACCAAAAAACCCATAAATAATTTTACCTGTTGCCGTTTGCGATGCAGTAACAGGATCTGTCGCCATAAACACAGCACCAAAAGCAAATCCTCCAATAATCAAATGATAAAAAGCTGGTAGATCTAAATATGGATTTCCTCCTATCGCGTTTAGTAGTAAGCCCATAATAAAACCACCTGCAAAAAAGGATAGGATTATTCTTAATGAACCAACACCAGTAATAACAAGAAGAAGTCCGCCAATTAGACAAGCCATTGTAGAGGTTTCACCAATAGAGCCAGGTATCATTCCCATAAATGACTCCCAAGCGCCATATTCGTTTGAGAAATTTTGAACAGCCATGTTTGACTGCACTGCTTCACCAGCTACAGTTGCTTTGTCGGACATAAAAGAAGCTAAATCCCCCAAGGCAGTTGCTCCTGAAAAACCATCTAAATCAGCTGCATTCGTGTTCATTTTTTCTCCCAATCCTGACATCCACACTTTATCACCAGACATCGAGGTAGGATAAGCAAAAAACAAAAAGGCCCGAGCTGTCAATGCTATATTCACAACATTCATTCCCGTACCTCCAAAAATCTCTTTACCGATAATAACTGCAAATGCTGTAGCTAAACCAACCATCCATAAGGGCACATCTGCTGGCATCGTTAGAGGAATAAGCATTCCCGAGACCAAGAAGCCTTCATGTAGTGAATGCCCTCTGAGCATTCCAAAAATAAACTCGATTGTTAAACCAACACCATAAGAGACGACTACTACGGGTAACACAATGGTTAGTCCCATTAAGAACTTGGCTCCCATTTCTGCAAAATAGGGTATGTCTCTGTTTCCTTCAGCAACAGCCATTTCCCAATGACCGGTATTATAAATACCGAAAATCAAACAAGGTATTAAAGCAATTACAACTGTAAACATCGTACGTTTGAGGTCAACACCATCGCGAATGTGCGTTCCTTTTGTTGTAACTAGTTTTGGCGTAAATGCAAAAGTTGCCAGTGTCTCAAATAAAGGATTCCATTTCTCGTATTTACCACCTTTGATAAAGTGGGGCTCCATTTTGTGTAAATATTTCTCTAAAAATTTCACTCTTTAAGTATTAAGTTTACATACATTCACTAGCAATTAAGTCTAGTCCTTGTCTTATTTTTTCTTGAATATTGATTTTGGTCGTACATACGTATTCACAGAGTGCAAAATCTTCAGGAGCTACCTCGTAAATTCCTAAATTTTCCATTCCATCAATATCATTGGTAATTGCAGCTTTTGTTAACTGAACTGGGAGTATGTCAAATGGAAATACTCGTTCAAGCTCGCCCGAAACTACAAAAGCCCTTTCTTCTCCGTTTGTATTTGTATCTAATCGAAATTTCTTGCTCTTCGGTAACAAAAATGTTGGAAATAATCTCGAATTTGAAAATTTATCAAAACCATGTCCTAGCCATCCACTGGTCAAAAAGAATTTATATTCATCCCCTTCTGGAATAACGCTAATTTGATTATGATGGTGTCCTAAATATTCAGTTAAACCTTTTCTGTCCCCCGTTAGAACATTTCCAGATATATAACGCACATTTTCACCGGTAACGAAATCTTTTACTAGTGATCCCATTACTGTTCCTCGCGTTACATTTAAATAAGCAGGTGATTCAACTTCTGATCCCGTAAGGGCTATTTTTCTTGATGCATCGACGCATCCTGAGGCAAGAAACTTACCGATTGCCGCAACTTCTTGAATGTTAATAGACCAAACAAATTCTCCCTTATTTATGGGGTCTATATGATGAATTTGTGTTCCAATATTCCCGGCAGGATGTAATCCATCGAAGCTGTGATGTGTTACTCCTTTAATTTTCGTAAAACTTGAGGATGGTTTACTGCTTAAATGAACTTTACCATCCATTATAATGGATAGCGCATCAAATCCTTTCTGGACCGCTTCCATTTCATCGTTTAAAACAAATTCATAGTCTGGTGCGAGCGGAGCTGAATCAAAAGATGAAACATATAGTCCTTTTGCTTTATTTTCAGGGTCTGCAACAATGTCTAAAGGTCGTTGCTTCATGGAGCTCCAAAATCCTGATTCTAAAAGAAGGCTTTTCATCTCCTCTGCCGAATAGTCATTCACATTTTTTACTGTGAACTTCTTAGCATCTTGCTTACCGTCTGCTTCAATAAGAACATTCATTATTCTTCTTTTCTCTCCTCGAACAATTTCTTTGACTTTTCCACTGACAGGGCTTACAAATTTTATCTGTTCTTTCTTTTTGTCAAAAAATAGAACATCACCTACCAAAACGGTTTCGCCTTCTTTGACAACCATTTTTGGTGTTAAACCATGAAAATCTATGGGGGAAACCCCGACTGTTCCGGATACTGGAACTTCTTTTATTTCTTTTGTCGCTTCTCCTACAAGTCTGATATTCAGACCTTTTCTAATACTTATTGTATTGGACATGAAATTTGGAATTATAATTAAGTCACAAAATTACGAAAATCCCTTCCCTAGTAAGGTATTGAGGAAATATTTTATACCAGTATACAATAATTTAGAACTATTCTAAATAAAGAATTCTTTGGTTTCATTAATTATTTTCAATATCCGGTTCAAAATCATGGCTACTTGAGTTTAATTTGTTGCTCAAATTTTAATCATTTATAGGAAATAATTGAGTAAAATCAACTAAAGTTGTTCAATGATGCGGATATTTCAAAATAATGAAATAACTTTATTTCATGACTCATACGCAAACAAAAGGGATAGAGATTTTAGTGAAAAATTGGTTTCGGGAGGATTTGTCCTTAGAATCAGATTCTAATTATTTCTATAACTATGAAATAACGATAAGGAATCGTCTTTCTTATCCTGTTCAACTTCTATCTCGCGAGTGGCATGTTGTGCATTTATTGTTTGGAGTTTCAACGGTAAGGGGAGAGGGAGTTGTAGGAGAGACTCCTACACTTATGCCTGGAGAAGAATTCACTTATGTGAGCGGCTGTGAGTTGGTCAATTCGATGGGTAGAATGTACGGAAAGTTCTTCTTTAAAGACCTAAGTACGGAAGAACTTTTTTATGCTGAAATTCCGTCTTTCAATTTGATTCATCCCCCACTTTTAAATTAGTGGCTAAGTCTTACGATCTTTTTTGTTTCGAAAAAGCTTTCTTTAAAAATTTTGCTTAGCTCGTATGTTTTGGCCTTTAGCTTAACAGTGCTTAATTCATCGTTAAAATCCCCCCCTTTTAAGTAATAAATTGAAGAGAATCTTTGGTTGGATTTCGTAATCAGATGTCTTGTTAGCTTCATGAAATTAGGAAGGTTCGTGACGGCTCTACTAATTAAATAGTTGTATGTTTCGTGATGATTTTCAACTCGGTCATGTATGGTCTCAATGTTTGATAAACTAAGTTTCTCACATATACCATCAATTACTTTTAGTTTTTTACCTACGGAGTCCAATAATACAAATGAGCAGGTTGGGTTTGCTATTGCCAGAGGTACCCCCGGAAATCCTCCTCCTGTTCCAATATCTAAAATACGACTGCCTTCAGGAAATCGAATGGTTTTGAATATCGCTAGGGAGTGCAGCACGTGTCTTTCTCTAAAATGCGCCATGTCTTTTCTTGAAATCACATTGATTTTTGAATTCCAATCTGCATATAAAGGTGTAAGTTGGTCGAGCATTTCGTGCTGGATTGTGGACAATTCAGGAAAATAATGTCGAACGGCATCCATTTAAATGGTGTCTTTTGTCTTTTCTGCCATGCTAGACAAAAAATCTCGGGCGCGAAACAATTGAGCCTTTACTGTTCCTAAAGGCAGCTTAAGCTCTGTTGCGATTTCTTCATAGCTTAATTCTTTGAAGTAGCGCATCTCAACAAGGTCTCTGTATTTCGGCTTGAGCTTGCTGACGAGTAGTCGCATATGAACCACACGTTGATCTTGCATGTAGGTTTCTTCAGGATTTAAAGTATTTGATTTAGCATCAATTTTCATTACATCACCGTTGTCTGTTCGTACACCAGTGTCCATTGACGTGACTTTTATTCTTTTTTTGCGAATAAAATCAATACAATTGTTTGATGCTATTTTGAATAACCATGTACTGAACGCAAAACTAGGTGAGTATTGGGGAAGTCTATTAAAGGCTTTACCAAATGCCTCGATGGTCAGGTCATCTGCATCATCTGGATTTTTGACCATTTTCAGCATCATATAGTAAATAGATTCTCTATACCTTTCCATAAGGTCCGCATAAGCCAATTGGTCTCCTTTTATGGCAGCTTGAACAAGCGTTAAGTCGTGCTTTGCTTTGTCCGATAAATGATCTTTCCCTACCATGTCGCGTTCTTTTTGTTTTTTGCAATCACAAACAGTATCGGAATAAAAACAGCGTAAAATAAATCCCAAAACGGGAAGAATAATGCAAGCTTTTTTTCCTCAAGTTTAATAAGACACCTTGCTCCAATCCACCATTTTAGGCCGTATAGTACAATCATTGATATAGTGAGCTGCAGCTCATGGTATCTCAATTGTACCAAAGAAACGAAACAAATCCAAGTAATAATTAATGAGACAGGGTATATTGCTAACAATAGTTTTTTAATAAAAGGATATTTAGGTGCAGTTGTGTAGTGTCTTGATTTTTGCTTTATCCAATCTTGCATGTTTTCTTTCGATGGAGAATACATAAAGGTTTCGGGGGCTATCTCAATGGTATATTTGTTCTTTTTCACAGCTTCTTGAATGAATAAATCATCGTCTCCGGAGGAGATTGAATAATGAGACTTAAATCCATTTACGGCAAAAAAAGCATCTTTTGTATATGCTAAATTTCTCCCCACACCCATGTAAGGCAAATTATTGAGCGCCATTGACAAATAATTTATGGCAATCCACGCCGTATCAAATCTCATAAGTTTGTTAAATACACCGGCTTTCTTTAGCATCGGTCCATAACCCAAGACAATTGCATCGTCTCCATTGAATTTAGCCGCGATATTCTTGATCCAATTGTCTGAATTTGGCATACAATCAGCATCAGTAAAAATCATATGTTCGTGTTGCGCAGCTTTTATTCCGATGGTTAAGGGCAGCTTCTTTCCCGGCCTTATATGTTTGTCATTAGCCAACTCTACAACTTTCAGATTTTTGTATTGCTTTGAGAACGCCTCTAAAATATCTTTACTATCGTCTATGGACTGATGATTGACCACAATCACCTCGAAAGATCTATATTTTTGTTCAAGGATTTTAGGTAGATTTTTGAAAAGATTTTCACTTTCATTCCGAGCTGCGATAATGACGCTTATTGGGACATTTTTAGATTCTTTACTTTTGCTGGGTTTGAAAAATGCTAGTTTTCTATGAACATTTATAATAAAATACAATTGCACAACGAACGTTATCAAAAAGATAACTAATAATATGAGTATTATATTGGGCCCGATATGCTGGTGTAAGTAGTTCATTTATATTGCTTTTACAAATATGACTTATGAATCGTTTTCAATGTATCTTTACCGCATATTGTTATCAACATTCTTATGCACTTTGATATTTCACATAAAGACAAAGATTCTTCTGCGAGGGCAGGAAAACTTCACACTGATCATGGTGTAATTGAAACGCCTATTTTCATGCCTGTGGGCACTGCCGGAACAGTTAAAGGTGTCCATCAAAGAGAGCTCAAACAAGATATAGAAGCTGAAATCATTTTAGGAAATACCTACCATTTATTTCTTCGTCCTGGCATGGATGTTATAGAAAAAGCAGGTGGGCTTCATCAATTTATAAATTGGGACAGGCCTATTTTGACGGACAGTGGAGGGTATCAGGTTTATTCTCTTTCCGGTGCTCGAAAAATCACGGAGGAGGGAGTTAAGTTCCAATCTCATATCGACGGAAGTTATCACCATTTTACACCTGAAAAAGCAATTGATATTCAGCGCAGTATTGGTGCGGATATCATAATGGCTTTTGATGAATGTACACCATATCCATGTGATTATGCTTATGCCAAAAACTCAATGGAAATGACCCATAGATGGTTGAAAAGATGCATGGATCAAATGGGCAAAACGTCTTGCCCATATGGTCATAGTCAAGCCTTGTTTCCAATTGTTCAAGGAAGCACGTATAAGGACCTTCGAAAAGAGTCTGCTCAAGTTATTTCATCTTTTGACGGCGTGGGCAATGCGATTGGAGGCTTGTCAGTTGGTGAACCTGAGGAAGATTTATATGAAATGACAGCCTTAGTAACAGAGATTTTACCCACCGAAAAACCAAGGTATCTTATGGGAGTGGGAACACCATGGAATTTATTAGAATGTATTGCTTTAGGGGTTGATATGTTTGATTGTGTTATGCCCTCAAGAAATGCCCGTCATGGTCTACTGTTTACCGCCCAAGGCACGATAAATATTAAAAATCAAAAGTGGTCAAAAGATTTTTCTGCAATTGATGCCGAAAGTCCATGTTTTGTTGATCAGAATTATTCCAAGGCATATTTGCGACATCTCCTAAAATCAGGTGAGTTTCTGGGCATGCAAATTGCAACAATACACAACCTGTCTTTTTATCTTAGGTTGATGAAAGAGGCGAGATCACGCATTATTGACGGTACTTTTACGTCTTGGAAGAATAAGATGGTTAAACAAATGAATCAAAGGATCTAATGTTATCGATAATTGATAGATATATCATAAAGAAATTCCTTTCAACATTTTTTTTCATGTTGGGAATCATTATGATGTTTGCCATTGTATTTGATGTTTCTGAAAAGCTGGGAGACTTTATTTCAAATCAAGCCCCATTGGAGAAAATCATCTTTGACTATTATGTCAATTTCATCATTCTTTATGGAAATATGTTCACCTCTATGATTATTTTTCTCTCTGTCATTTGGTTTACAACAATCATGGCGAAGGATACAGAAATCATTCCTATATGGTTCAGTGGTAAACCTTTGTCACGTTATTTAAGACCTTATTTTATTTCGGCGACAATCTTGATGTTTTTTTCTCTAGGCATTAATCATTTTATGGTCCCTCGCGCCAATAAAGTTCGTTTGGCTTTTGAAGAACAATATTATCGTGATGCAATGATTGTTCGAGATTATCATGCAGAGTTTCCGAATAATGAATCTGTATATTTTTCAAATTACAACACCTCAGATGGACGTGTAAATGATTTTACTTTTCAAAAGTGGTCTAAAAACCGAGAGCCAGAATTCTTTTTGAAATCAAGGTACGCTTTGAATGAAGCAAATTCAAAGAATTGGATTCTTCATGATTTTTATGAAAAACAATTTTTTGAAGATTCAATTTCTATTCGACATATTCAAGTATTAGATACTACTTTTGATTTTAGTATCTCCGATATGGCTCAAAGAGAAAATACCGCAGAGACGATGACTTATTCAGAATTAAAATCATTTATTAGCAGGGAGCGCTTGAAAGGTTCTAGTCTTGTTCCTTTATATGAAATTGAGCTTCATCAAAGGACATCCTATCCATTTGCAGCATATATCTTAACGCTGATTGGTGTTTCGGTGGCATCTCAAAAAAGAAGGGGAGGGGTTGGTGTAAATATTGCGATCGGTTTGGGTATTGTGTTTGTATATATTTTTGCAATGAAAATGTTGACTGTTGCTGCCTTGAACCTTGGATTCCCTCCATTGTTGTCCGTTTGGACACCCAACTTTTTCTTTACTATTGCGGCAATTTTCTTGTTTCGATTTTCCCAAAAATAGCTTGAAGCTTACTTTTAGCTTCTAAGTAATAACACGTAAATATTCTAAAGGTAATACGTATTTGTCCTTTCGTAGCGTCATGTATTTTCAATTTTGAAGCCATGTATTCTTTTTTATGTCCAATAAGTAATAGCAAATTTATTACAACTCTTAAAAACTCGGATATGAAAACTTTAAATCTACTCAAGACATTATCGTTTACAATTTTCTTTCTTTCAATTTTTAATGGCAATACTCAGGATCAAATTCAAGCTAATATTTGGGCTACAATTTCTAATCCTGCAGACGTACCTTTCATTGATGCTAATGGACAACTTGTCTCAAATGACATTGAATTAAATGAGGCGATTTTAGCCTTAGGTATTTCTTCAGTTCATAGGGCTTTCCCATCTGCTAGAAAGGCGTCATTAAAAAATGTTTTTGAGTTTCGCTCTGAAACGACTAATAGGGTTGAATTGTATGCTAAATTAGTAAATGATGTTTCTGTGCTTTCGCAGGTTGAATATGCACCAGAATATAAAATCCTTGCCACGCCAAATGATTATATCGAGACTGGTTATCACTATGCCCTTGGATTAATCAATGCACAAGCTGCCTGGGATTTTACTACCGGAAGCCCTGATATTACAATTGCAATATCTGATCAAAGTGCGGATTTGGGTCATTCCGAATTGCAAAACGATGTTATTTATTCTGCTCCTGGAAATACTGCCTCCTCTACGCATGGTACTGCCGTTTCCATAATTGCTGCGGGAGGAACGAATAATGATATCCTTCAAAGTCACATTGGATATAATAGCACACTAGCTATCTACAATATGAATTATAATTCAGTTTTAGAGGCATCTTATGCAGGTTATAAGGTAATAAATATGAGTTGGGCATCAGGATGTCAGTATAACGCTTACGTGCAGGATATCATTAATACGGCATATGACAATGGTTCTTTTCTTATTGCTGCAGCTGGAAATGGATCAACCTGTGGCGGTGCGGAGAATCTTGTTTATCCTGCATCATATGAAAATGTTTTTTCAGTAACAAGTATTGGTTCTAGCGACAACCATGAGCGGATTATTGGTAATTCCGCATCCACACATCAGCATAATGCTGCCGTTGATATTTGTGCACCTGGTTACGATGTCTATTTGAGTCCTGCTCCAGGATGGAATATAATTTCGTCGGGTACCTCTTATGCAGCACCATTGGTTTCAGGGACAGTAGCTTTAATGTTAGACGTAAATCCTTGTTTGAGTAATGATGATATAGAATATATACTAAAGTCCTCATCTGTTTTTATTGATGATATTAATCCTGGTTATGCAGGTTTATTGGGTGAAGGAAGATTGGATGCAGGCGCAGCTGTTGAAATGGCTGCAAATTTCAATGCATTGGCAATCAATGCAGATATTATTGCTGCTTGTGATGATTTCTATGGTGGGCAAATAGATTTGGAAATTATGGGGGGTAATGCCCCGTATCAGGCTATTTGGTCTAATGGTGCTGAAGGACTAAGCTTAATTCTCCCTGCTGGCCAGTTTAGCGTTAGTATTTCTGATGCAATGGGATGTAATTTGGATACCACATTTGTTATCGAGGAATCTACTCCAATTATAATTGAAGAAAGTATTCAGCATGTAAATTGTCATGGGCAAAATACTGGTGCAATTGATATTACAATATTGCAAGGAATACCTAGTTTTTCATATGAATGGTTACATGGTCCTGAAACAGAGGATATAGAAAACTTAGAAGCTGGAACTTATCGGTTGGCGATTACTGATGGTAACGGATGTATTGCTTATTCAAGTTATGAGGTATTGCAATCTGAAGAAATTCAGGCGAATGCTGAAATTGAGGATCCGATGATGGATGCAACCTCTATTGATATCAATCTCACTGTTGAGGGTGGAACTGCTCCTTATACTTATAGTTGGAACACAGGTGATGTATCAGAAGATCTATTCAGTGTATCGGAGGGGTTTTATGAGGTAACTGTTATGGATGTTAATGGTTGTTCAAAAGAAGCCCATACAAATGTATACAGTAATGATCTTGCTCATATCAATCAGATTTCTTCAGAGTTAGTAAAAGTATATCCAAACCCTGCTTCAGAGCTTGCCACAGTCACTTGGACAGATAATGAGTTCAATACTTTAACTATTTTGAATGCTGGTGGTCAAACAATTGATCATATGGATATTGCGATGCAAAATTCATATCAAACTAAAAGATTGAAGCCAGGTATTTATTTTATAAATCTTTCAAATAAAAATCAATATACTGCAACACAAAAACTTGTTGTACAATAAGTCTCTTTAACGTATAATTTTCTTCAATTAAAGCCTTCTTTCGAGGAGGCTTTTTTATTCAATCATTAAATAATATGTTCCAACGAGAAGGATTTCTCCTTTACAGGTTTCACATACCACCTCATACGGATATGTAACATTATCATCATCAGTCTGACTTATTAAGCTAAATGAACTAAGTGTTTTTGTGTAACATATATAGCATCAATACTTATATTTTACTGTGTAGGCTTCTTTAATTTGCTTTTTATCTGTTATTTGAGCAGTTTTCTCAGAGGAGAGTGTATCATCTTTGTAAGCACAAACAAACACAACAATGCGACAATTAAAACACAAATTGAATCATGAAGTCATGAAATTATTTATCGTAGACAAAGTAGCTTTTCAAACGGCATCTCTTCACAAAAAAGAACAGATTGTGGTGGAGACTAAAAATAGGGTGGAGGCTGCTGTATTATTTATTACAATTTTTACAAGTTTTTTCTTAATCATGATGACTATTAAGTCTTTGATCATACTTTAGTCAGATCAATACACATTCCGTCCTCCACAACATCACTATTTAAAAATAGCTCTTTAAGTTCTCTAAGGTGCTGATCATTCGTTTTGTAGCGAGATGAAATATGACCCACAAGCAGCTTTTGAACTCTTGCCTCGGAAGCTATTTCCGCAGCATCCTTTGTCGAAGAGTGCGCTGTGGCATTTGCTCTTTTCTGATCTTTTATGAGAAATGTTGCCTCATGGTATAAAACCGTAGCACTTTTCACATATTTTGAAATACTTAAACTTTTTTTGGTATCCGAACAATAGGCATAACTCAAAGCGTCTTTTGCCGGTAATGTAAGCTCTTGGTATTTGCATCTTTCTCCAGATTCAAGAACAATATCCTGAGCGTTCTGTAAAGCATTAAAGTGTTCAATTTTTAAATTGTATTCTTTTATTTTTTTTGGGTTAATCTTCAGTGGTTTTGGTTTCTCTTTGATTAGAAAGCCGCATGTTGGAATTTTGTGGACCAATGGAAAGTTGTGGACCTCGACAATATCATCTTCATATATAATTGTCTTCGTATCCATCTTCAATTGCACAAAACTTACATTAAACCCCAATCGTGCACCTCCGAACTCGAACATTGGACGAATCAGATTTTCGAGTTCTTTCGGACCATAAATAGTGAGCTCTTTTTCTCTTCCCAATAAATTCATGGTACTTATCAGACCTATCAATCCGAAATAATGATCGCCATGAAGGTGTGAAATGAATATGTGGCTAATTTTTTGAAAGTTAATCTTATATTTCCGAAGCTGAAGCTGGGTTCCTTCAGCACAATCAATTAAAAAATGACGGTTGTTGCAATTGACATATTGCGCCGTTGGCATTCTGTTTTTAGTGGGTAGTGCAGCACCACTTCCAAGAATGGTTACATAGAAATTCACTATTTCAAGGAGGCCAATGCACTGTCTAGATTTTCACTCAAATTGAGTACTTTATCTAGCTGAGCAATTTGAATCAGCTTAAAAACATCAGGTTGCAATCCAGCTAGATGAAAAGAACCACTCGTATCTTTACAAAGCCTATTCGCAATCAATATGGCGCTAAGACCGGATGAGTCGCAATATTTGGTTTGGCTCATATCCAAAATAATAAGGTTATTGGCGCTTTTATTCAGATGGATAAATAAGCTTTTGAGTTCAGGTGCATTTGTTGAGTCTAATTTATCCACTTGTGAGTAAACGACTGCAACATTTCCTTTATGTTCAGATGAAAAGTTTTTCATTACCCTCAAAAATATAAAAATTAGCGTTCAATTTGAGAGGCAAGCAAATAAATTACTGCCATTCTCACCGCAACACCGTTTTCAACCTGTTGAAGAATGATACTTTGTTCGCTGTCTGCAACGTCAGAGGTGATCTCAACACCCCTGTTTATAGGCCCAGGATGCATCACAACTATTTTTTTAGATAGTGAATCTAGAATTTCTTTGTTGAGTCCAAATAACATTGAATATTCTCGTAAGGAAGGAAAGTAAGTCTCATCCTGTCTTTCCAGCTGTATGCGCAGCATATTGGCCACATCACACCATTCCAACGCTTCTTTGAGGTTTGTAGATACCTTGACCCCAAGGTCCTTCATGTTTTTAGGAATCAAGTTTAATGGACCACATACCATGACTTCGGCGCCAAGTTTTTGAAGACAATAAATGTTGGATAGTGCCACCCTTGAGTGCAAAATATCTCCTATAATCACGACTTTTTTCCCTTTTACACTACCCAGCTTTTCTCTAATTGAATAAGCATCTAGAAGCGCTTGTGTCGGGTGCTCGTGTGTTCCGTCTCCCGCATTAATGACTTTTGCATCCACTTTTTTTGCTAAAAAAGATGCTGCTCCGGGGTTTGGATGTCGCATGACAACAAGGTCCACTTTCATGGAGAGGATATTATTTACTGTATCTACAAGAGATTCTCCTTTTTTAACTGAACTTCCGGATGCACTGAAGTTCACAATGTCCGCCGACAGTCTTTTTTCTGCCAGCTCAAAGGACAATTTGGTCCGAGTTGAATTTTCAAAAAATAAATTGGCGATGGTAATGTCTCTTAAGGATGGTACCTTTTTTATGGGACGATTGATTACTTCCTTAAAACTATCGGCTGTTTTGAATATTAAATTAATGTCCTCAGTCGACAGCTCTTTAATTCCAATAAGGTGCTCAACGCTTAAATTATTCATCATTTTCTTTACTATACAGTACTACTTTGTCTTTTCCTTCAATTTCTGTCCATTCTACTGATACTCTTTCTGACAACAACGTGTCTACCGCCTTACCAACGTAGTTTGCGTCAATTGGAAGGTCTCTTCTGAAGCGTCTGTCAATAAGCACTAGTAGCTCAACACTTTTGGGTCTTCCAAAAGAGAGCAGTGCATCTAGTCCTGATCGAATTGTTCTTCCAGTGAATAGTACGTCATCTACAAGGACAATGTTCTTATTTTCTATGCTAAAGTCAATATTTGTTACACTTGGGATTAGTGGCGTCTCTCTTCTTCTAAAGTCATCTCTGTAAAAAGTAATGTCTAGGGAACCACAAGTAATTTCTTTGTCAAGAATGTTTACAAGCTGTTCTTTTACCCGTTGAACTACGTGAATTCCTCTTGGTTGGAGGCCTATAATCACTGTTTCACTAAAGTCGTTGTGGGTTTCAATGAGCTCATGGCAAAGTCTTTTAAGAGTCAATTCAAGGTGCTTCGCATTAAGGATGACCTGCTTTTCCATCGGGGCAAAGATAAAGCTATTTTGGGATTTACAAACGATTTATTTGCCAAAAGGACGGTTTGTAATCCGAAATTAAAAAGAAACTACCTGTAATTAGAAGCGTATCTTCCTGAGCCATCAATGGTCTTATTCGTTCAATAGCTTCGCCTAAATTTGAGAAAATTGGCGGTTCTCTTTCAAAAAAACTTTTTACTTGCTTCCAATCCTCTTTTGATTTAGATCGAGGGTTCGAAAACAAACAAAAGCTCGTCTGCGCATGATTAAGAACCTCAAATGTCTGGGTGCTGTATTTTTTGTCCTTTGCACCACCAACAATGATAAACAGCTCTCCTTTTGATAGGTTTTTGGTATATTCAACTGATCTTTGAATGCCCTCATCGTTGTGGGATACATCTAAATACAATCCAGGATTTTGAGCAATACGTTCCAGTCTTTTACCATAGCCTGTGTTTTGCTCCAAATGTTGTAAAGCTTTTTCTAGATTATCGGGATGATTTTTACTTTTCGAAACAAACTCAAACAAGTTGAGGGCAAGATTAAAATTCTCTTTTTGATATTCAGGTAATCCTTTAAAGGGGTACTGATTTTTATTTATATGCAGTATAGCATCTTTTTTCTTTGATATGGACTCAAATATTGGAAAGCTATGCGGTTCTTTTTTTCCTATAAAAAGAGGCGTATTTGCCTTGATTATCCCAGCTTTTTCCGTTGAAATAGCTTCTAGCGTATTTCCTAAAAACTCCGTGTGATCTAGGCTGATATTTGTAATTGCTGTTGCGATTGGGTGTAGCACATTGGTTGCGTCTAAGCGTCCGCCCATACCTGTCTCAAATATGCAAAAGTCACAACCTTGGTCTAAGAAATATTTTACTGCAAGTACAAAAGTGATTTCAAAAAAGGAAGGTTTAAAATCAAGCTTTAGGCTTTGAATTTCCTCAATAAAGTTCAAAACTTCTGTTTGAGTAATCATTACTCCGTTAACCCTTATGCGTTCTCGAAAGTCAAAAATATGTGGTGATGTAAAAAGACCGACTTTTTGATTTGATTCTGTGAGTAAAGAAGCCAAAAAGCAACAGGTGCTACCTTTTCCGTTGGTACCTGCTACGTGAACTGCATTGAGTTTTGAAACATCGAGATTAAAATGATTTAGAAGCTTTTTTGTGTAGTTTAGGCCGGGTTTATATGCTAGTCCTCCTTGCTTTTGAAAGGCAGGAAATTGATAGAATAGCCAATCAATCTGGGATTTGTACTTATCCTGCATTAATTTGAACCGAGTAGGTATGTTTTCTTAGAGATGCACCAGGTTGTGCTTTGAATTTTACATTCTTTTTTACGTAATCAACAACGAGTTTGATAACATTTTGATCAGGATGTGTCGTTGCGCTGGTTGATTTGGCAGATATCACTACTCCCTTGTCATTTACAGTAAGTAAAACCGTTACTTGACCGTCATAATCGGTATTAGGTTGATCTGGCACAGGTTTATTTAAACGAATTAATTCTCCGAATCCACCCCCGCCTGAACCTCCGTTGTCGCCACCACCATCGCCTTCTCCATTGCTGCCTCCTCCAAACTCTTGTCCACCCCCGCTGCCTCCAAAAGGGTTTGAGACCGCCTCATCTGGTTTGTTATCCGTCAATTCATCATTGGAATTGTTTGTTGGATTTTTACTTTGGGCAGGTTTTTTCGATTTTGAAGGCTTTTTACTTTGGGCTTTATGTGATTCAGCCACAAAGTTTTTGATTTCTTGAGGTAGAGGAGGGGCAACCGTTACCAATGATTTGACCTCAATGGGAACGCTAAATTTGATGAAAGACAAGCAAATTAATACGATAAGCATAAAGCTCAGCGTGAAGACCATAGACTTCTTCTTGTGTTTGTCTTTTTGTTCCTTTTTCAATGCTTTTTATTTGTCGTAAGCCAGTACTGGGTCCCATCCATTGAATTGCGATAAACCCAGAACCTTGAAAACAGATTCATAATCGGCTTGCTTATGACCTGCAATTCGAACTTTGGTTTTCCCTGATTTTTCTACCGCAGCGGTAATTAAACCTTCCATATCGGTATAATTCACCTCTTCACTTTCTTCATCGCCTAATTTTACTATATAGTTGTTGTTTTCTAAGACAAGAACAGTCGGCTCAACAGGCGTCTGGTCTGTCGGTAAATTTTGTTCTGCTTTAGGCAGATCAAGCGGTGTTTGATTGTTCGCCATCAAGCTCATAATGATGAAGAAAATCAATAGCAAGAAGACTAGGTCAGTCATGCTGGCCATTCCTCCTTCAATTTTAATTTTATTTCTTTGGTTCAAGCTCATGATATGATGGATTATTGTTCCCCTTTCTTATCGTAGTTCTTCATTAAGTTGAATGAGATGTTCTCCATTTCAATCGCAATCTTTTCTAGCTTCATCACAAGGTGATTATACCCAACGTAGGCGACAATACCAACGACCAATCCTGAAACAGTAGTGGTCATCGCTGTAAGAATACCTCCGGAGATTGTTTTGATCTCTAAGGTGCCTGCACCTTCAAGCCCAATAAAAACAGAAACCATACCAAGCGTAGTCCCTAAGAAGCCAATCATGGGTGCAACACCAGAGCACGTAGCCAAAACACCTAGCTTTTCTCCGAGTCTTGCCATTTCGAAATCCCCTTGGTTTTTCAATTGAGATTCAGTAATAGATTTCTTATTCCCGTCTTTATATGCTGAAATATATTTTGAAATTAGCTTTTTGAAGGGATTCGTCGAGTTTTCATATTTACTCAGCATCATAGAATCATACTCTTCCTCTATTTTTCTATTGATTGCACTATAGCTTTTAAGGATGCTATTGAAGTCAAAATACTTTTTCACAAAGATGAAAACAACATATCCTAAAATCAATAATAGGGTAACGTTAATGGTTAGACCAACGAGCTCATCGGTATTGACGAAAACTTCCCAAAAAGTTTTGGTTGTTTCGGTGGGAGCAGCAGTTAAAAAAAATGGATTCATAATGTTAAAACGTTTAGTTGAAAGATAGTTACTATAAAATTAAAAATACACCAATACCGGCACAATAACCTATAAGTGCTAGTAAGGAAATTCTTTTTAGGTACCAGAAGAATGAAATGTTTTCCATTCCCATTGCTACAACTCCTGCAGCAGAACCAATGATAAGCATTGATCCACCAGTACCAGCGGCATAGGCAATAAAGTGCCACACCTCTGCATCAATTGCATCTTGGAACATTCCCATAGATGCAGCTACAAGTGGCACATTGTCAATGATTGCTGAACCGATACCGAGTAGCGCTACAAATACATTTTCTGGCATAATCCCGTTCACAGTATTTCCAAAAGTGAAAACCATTCCCAGAGATTCCAATGCAGCAACTGTCATCAGGATGCCAAGAAAGAATAAAATACTCGGCATTTCAATTTTCGTAAGTGCTTTAAATGTTGGGCCATGACCGTGGTCCTGCTCATGTGTTGATGTCTTTAATGAAAAATCACGGTTGGTAAGTATTTCTGCCATCATAGACATGATACCTAGTGAAAGCATCATTCCAATGTATGGAGGTAAGTGTGTAAGCGTTTTAAAAATCGGAACAAAAACAATGAGTACAAGCCCTGAAATAAGCATGAACGCACTATTCTTATTGCGATTATCTGTTGCTTCTTCTGCATCAATTTCTCCTCTAAATGCGGGCAAGTAGCTCGCTATAATTGTTGGAATGATCATACATATAATCGAAGGAATAAGTAAGGTCTGAACAAGAACACTTGCCGTAACTTTATCTTGCATCCAAAGCATGGTAGTAGTTACGTCTCCAATTGGCGACCAAGCACCTCCGGCATTTGCGGCTATAATTATCATTCCTGCAAACCACATTCTAAGCTCTTTTTCTTTGATGATTTTTCTCAGTATCGTTATCAATACAATTGTTGCGGTAAGGTTATCAATAATAGCAGACAAAATGAAAGCAAGGATACAAACAATCCATAAAAGCTTTGATTTCTTACGTGTACTGATCATTGCCTTAAAGGTTTGGAAACCATTGAAATGGTCAATAATCTCAACAATGGTCATGGCTCCGACCAGGAAAATTAAAATTTCGCAGGTTTTTCCGAAATGATGAAGCAATGTTTCCTCCATCCAATCCATCTTAGACATTTCACCATGTGCACCGTTCAATGGGAGACTTGAGAATCCTTCTACCAAATGGTGACTTCCTGGATCAAACCATGTTGTAAATGATTCAAGTCCAAACGCAACTCCTGCCCATGCTAATGCCATCATTACCAGTGCTGGGATTAACTTGTCTATTTTTAGTGGGTGCTCTAACGTGATTGCCAGGTATCCAATAATAAAAACAACTAATATAAATACTTCCATAGCTTAAATAAGTTGGTTTAGTGCGATTTCAAAGGCTGATTTTGCCAAGCCTGTTGTATCATTGTTTACTTTATATGTGGCTTCTAAAGCATCTTTTATTGTATTACTCGTATCTTCAAATATTTCCTGATCTTCAAGTTTTTTAAGGTCATTAGACATAAGGTATGCAAAAACGCGGGCCATACCGCAATTTGCAATAAAATCAGGAATAAGTGCAATTGATTCATCAGCTTGTTCTGCGATCGAACCAAAAAATATCTCGGGATCTGCAAAAGGAACATTAGCGCCTGCTGAAATTACCTTGACACCTGCTGTTATCATACGGTCTAATTGTTCTTTAGAAATCATTCTAGACCCAGCACATGGGATAAATACATCGGCTGGCCTATCCCAAATACGCGCATTGACATCATCATAGCTTTGCATACCATCTGCTACGAGCTCATTGCCGTTTTTATTCAGAAACAATTCTGTTATTTCTTCGAAATTATATCCATCCGTGTTGATTAACCCACCAACTCTATCTATAATTCCGACAATTTTAGCACCACTTTGGGCCAAATAGAATGCCGCTGCCGAACCAACATTTCCCCAACCTTGAACAATGACTTTTTTACCATGCAATGAACCGCCCCAAATGGAGTAATAATGCTTAATTGATTCTGCAACACCGTATCCGGTAATCATATCGGCAATTACATATTTTCTGGTCACAGATGGCGTATAGCTTTCGTCTTCAATGACTTTAAGTACACCTTGTCTTAATTGACCTATTCTGTTGATCTTCTGTGCTTCTTTCGGTTGGAAATGGCCGTTAAAAACACCTTCTTGTGGATGCCATACACCACAATCTTCCGTGATAGGAATAACCTCGTGTATTTCATCGACATTCAAATCTCCTCCAGTTCCATAGTAATGCTTAAGCAAAGGAGATACAGCTGCATACCATCTCCTCAACACATCCTCTTTTCTTGGGTCTTTAGGGTCAAAATTTATTCCTGATTTAGCTCCGCCAATAGGGGGGCCTGCGACAGTGAATTTTATTTCCATTGTTTTTGCAAGAGATTCTACCTCACGCTTATCCAACCCTTTTCTCATTCTTGTACCACCACCAGCAGCACCACCTCGAAGTGAATTTATAACGACCCAACCCTTGGCATCGGTTTCAGAATCGCTCCATTCAAAGACGATTTCAGGTTGTTTGTTTTCAAATCTCTCTAATAATTCTTTCATTAGTAAGTTTCATTCAAATTGTGAACAAAAATAACAAATCCCCAATGCAAACGATTGATTTTTTTTCAATTAGCTTCATTAGGGTTGTGGATAAGTAGGATATCCTGGTTTGTGATATACACCGGTGCTAAGTGAAAGAGCAGATCCTGTAACGGTTTGAATTGTTGTTGCACGATTCAATAGGTAACAATAACCTAGAAATGCGAAAATCAATGCCTCTTTAAAATCAATTATTTTATGATCTGGAACAATGATTTTTCCCGGGTAATTTTTTTGAAGTTCATTCATTAGGAATTTATTCTTTGCGCCTCCACCGGTAAAAAATACTGAATCAATTTTATGATAATTAAGCGTGGCAATAATCTGAGTCGAGATATGCTTGGAAAGTGTCCTTAAAATATTATTGGGATTGAGATCCCTAGATATTCGGGGATAAAAGTTTTTGTCTAGCCATTCAGTACCCAATGACTTAGGTGCATTTTTAGTATAATACTCTAGCTCGTTAAGTTTTTGTAAAAGCGATTCGTTTAATTCTCCTGCTTGTGCAAAAGCACCATTTTTATCGTAAGCCGCGTTTAATAGTTCTGCAAACTTGTTTAAAGGCAAATTACATGGGCAAATATCAAAAGCTTTTATCTCGTTTTTAGGATTCTTGAAGCTAATGTTGCAAAATCCTCCTAAGTTCACAAAGGCCTCGGCGCTGCCATTAAATAGATTAAAATCCCCTATGGGAACCAAAGGAGCTCCCTGTCCTCCTGCAATAATATCTAAAGATCTAAAATCATTGATAACCGGAATTCCGGTATGATAGGCAATCGTACTTCCACAACCCAATTGTAAAGTAAAACCATTTTCAGGCTGATGTAATATTGTTTGACCGTGCGAAGCAATCGCATCAATGTTATTTTGATCAAGTTTATTTTGCTCAATAAAAGAGTTGATTTGTTCTGCGAAAAATAGACCAATTGCTTTATCTAAAATTTGTACTTCATCAATTTTCAGCTTATGTGATTTTTTGATAGCTTCTTCTAAATCAGAAGGATAGCTTATAGTGTTGCTACAAATGATTGCATAGTCAACTTCGCCTTCCTTTTCCTCGAATTTAACATGGACTATATCTAGCCCGTCTAGAGAAGTACCACTCATTAGACCTATCATTTTTTTTATCATCATGAGCTTTTTATTTTCCCCTTAGAATTAAGTATTTTTGTCAAAAATAAATTAAATTTTACCAATATGAATTTTGAGTTATCTGAAGAGCATCTAGCCGTTAAAGAAGCAGCAAGAGATTTTGCTCAAAACGTTTTAAAGCCCGGAGTAATCGAAAGGGACAATAAGCAAGAGTTCCCTGCAGCTCAGATTAAGGAGCTTGGTGAGCTAGGTTTTATGGGTATGATGGTTTCTCCAGAATATGGGGGTAGCGGTATGGATACGCTTTCATATGTTTTGGCAATGGAGGAGATCTCAAAGGTAGATGCCTCAACTTCTGTATGCATGTCCGTAAACAATTCTTTGGTTTGCTGGGGTATTGAAAAGTTTGGAACTGAAGCACAAAAACAAAAATATTTGATTCCTTTGGCGTCGGGTCAAAAGATTGGGGCTTTCTGTTTGTCTGAACCTGAAGCAGGTTCCGATGCCACATCTCAAAAGACAAGCGCCATAGATATGGGAGACCATTATTTATTAAACGGTACAAAAAATTGGATTACAAATGGTTCAACTGCTAGTACATATATAGTTATTGCACAGACCAACGTTGAGGCGGGACATAAAGGAATAAATGCTTTTATCGTTGAAAGAGGTACGGAAGGATTTCTTGTAGGAGCGAAAGAAGATAAATTAGGTATTAGAGGTAGTGATACACATACCCTTTTATTTAATGACGTAAAAGTTCCGAAAGAAAATAGAATCGGTGAAGATGGATTTGGCTTTACCTTTGCGATGAAGGTGCTTTCCGGTGGCCGAATCGGTATTGCGGCGCAAGCGCTTGGAATTGCGGCTGGTGGACTTGAACTATCCACAGCATACTCAAAGGAAAGAAAAGCATTCGGTAAAGAAATATATAAGCATCAGGCAATTGCATTTAAGCTTGCTGACATGGCCACTGAGGTTGAAGCAGCAAGATTATTGGTTTATAAGTCAGCAATAGACAAAGATCAAGGTAAAAATTTCGATCAATCAAGTGCTATGGCGAAGCTTTACGCTTCGAAAGTAGCTATGGAACAGACTGTTGAGGCAGTTCAAATTCATGGAGGATACGGGTTTGTGAAAGAATATCATGTCGAAAGGTTAATGCGAGACGCAAAAATCACCCAAATTTATGAAGGAACATCTGAGGTCCAAAAGATTGTAATATCTCGAGGTGTTCTGAAGGGATAATCTATTTGTATTCTTTTGATTTATTGGCCTTTTTAAGGCATTTTATTGCATAGCGTATATGACCCTGGGAATTGATCATTGAGTTGAACAAGCCAATGCATATTCCTTTTTTATCGAATATGAATGTCACCCTCCCAGGAATAAGACCAAATAAATTTTTAGGTACGTTGAATAATGCTCGAAGCGATTCATTTCGATCTGCAATTAAATGATAATTCAGATTGAATGCATTTGAAAAAGACAAGTGAGATTTTTCCGAATCTGATGAAACGCCAATAACCTCACAGTCGTGGTGCTGAAATTCCGCATAGCTGTCTCGAAATACGCAGGCCTCTTTAGTACATCCAGGCGTAAAATTTTTTGGATAAAAAAAGAAGACAATATTTTTGCTGCCTATCATGTCACCGAATGGTATAGGCTTCCCGTACTGATTGTTAAAATCTATTTTCGGACATGGCTCTCCTATTTTCATAATTTACCTAGGCCTTTTTTATACCGGTGTAATGCTCTTTCTCTTGCAAATTTATGTTCAACGATTGGTTCAGGGTATTTTTTTGTCCCAAACTCCGGAACCCATTTTTTAATATATTTAAAATCTTTATCAAATTTTTGCTGCTGAGTTGTTGGGTTGAAAATCCTGAAGTAGGGTGCGGCATCACAACCACAACCGGCCGCCCATTGCCAACCTCCTGTGTTGCTCGCCAAATCAAAGTCAAGAAGTTTTTCGGCGAAATATGCAGCCCCAAGTCTCCAGTCTAAGAGTAAATGCTTAGTGAAAAAAGAAGCCACAATCATACGTACTCGATTATGCATAAATCCCGTTTCATTGAGTTCTCTCATACCTGCATCGACTATTGGGTATCCTGTTTTACCTTGACACCATAGCTCAAAGTTGTCCATGTTTCTTTCCCATTCAATTAAGTCATATTTCTTTCTAAAGGCATTTTCAGCAGTATGTGGAAAATGAAAAAGAATCATTTGGTAGAAGTCTCTCCAAATAAGCTCATTAAGGTAAGTTTCGCTCATACTTAGACTCTTATTGACTAGTGAGCGAATGCTAATTGTACCAAATCGTAGATGAATACTAAGAAGTGAGGTTCCGTTGGCTGCAGGGAAATTTCTTTTCTCTTGATAATTATTTATTGTTTGCGACTCAAGTGTCTTCTTAGGGAAACTCATCTTATTTTCAACAAATCCCATATCCTTTAAAGGGATAAGATTCTGAATCGTTTCGCATTTAAAAAGGGAAGCGGTATTTTTTTCACTAGGGTAGGAGGCGGTGTAATTTTCATCAAAATAAGCTTTCCACTTCCGAGAATATGGTGTGAAGACTGTATACGGGAGACCGTCCGCTTTCAATACTTCTTCTTTTTCAAATACGACGTGGTCTTTTGCACCGAGGAATGAAATATTATTTTCCTTTAGCTTGGTATATAAATACGAGTCTCTTGACCTTGCATATGGTTCATAATCTCGATTGGTATATACGAAAGAGGCTTTGTGTTCTTCAGCCAATTTAGGAATAAGCAATTTTGGATCACCATATGCAACAATGAGGTCAGAGCCTAGCTCTTGATATGCTTTTTTGAGTTGAGAAATTTCATGGTGTATGAACGATACTCTAGCATCTTTTTCCGTTAGCTTGTCAAGAATGAAGGTGTCGAAAATAAACACAGGAATGACCGCATCGGATTCTATTAAGGCTTTGTGTAATCCTGAATTATCAACTATTCTGATGTCTCGTCTATGCCAAAATAGTGCATTTTTAGGTTCCATACTTTACTTTGGTTTTGCGTAATTTAAGGACTTAACCTTGGTTAGTGTATAGTAATCAGTAAGACCCGAGATATTCATGCCTTTTAGCACTTGAAAGTTGAGTCTATATTTATTTTCATCCAATGATTCGGGCTGTGAAACTGAGATAACTTTTCCAATAATTAATCGCGTTTTGTTTGATTTAATCTCCATGTCATCATGCAGTTCAAGTGTAATATGAAGGGGTGATTCTGCAACAAAGGGACACCTTGTTTTTTCTTTATATATAGCCGTTAGTCCGACCTCTTTAAATTCGTTTATCCCTTTTGTGTATCGCGCGGAGGTTTGGTGTGCTTCTTCAAAAAAATCTTCAGTGATTAGATTGAAGCTATAATGCTTGTATTTTAGAATATTCTGATAAGTATGTCTGTCCACTGTTGTGGGCCTCTGAATAAATCCGAGTAAAGGCGGGTTTGCTCCAATGTGTATAATCGAATTGAAAATGGCTAAGTTTTCATCCTCTCCCTCACCAGAACCAATTAGATATCCTGGTTTCGCACCTGAAAGTGCATTAAAAAATGTAGTGAATTTGTGCCTATCGAGTTCTTTAAATTCTTCTGCCTTGATTGTCTCTAACTTATGAGTCATTGCTCAGTAATTTAGATGCCCTCGTAGACGACTACGTTATTTTCAGTTTCCCATAGCTTAACAGATAGATCAAATTTTTGCTCGAGCTTTGCTCTAAGTAAATCATAACAAACCATGCTAATATGTTCCGCAGTAGGAATAAGGTTTTTAAACTCCGGACAGTCCTCATTAAGGTTACGATGATCGAATCGTTCAATAACCTCATCATTGATTATTCCTTTTAAAATCTTAAGGTCTATGACATATCCTGTTTCTGGATCAATTGGTCCATCAATCCAAACCTCCAGTTTGTAATTGTGTCCATGGAAATTGTAATTATTACATTTTCCAAAAACTTCATCATTTTTTTCATCAGACCAATCTGGACGATAAAGTCTATGCGCAGCGTTAAAGCTGGCCTTTCTACATACTTTCATTAGAAATAAGCTTTAAGTGATTTCCTATATTGCTGAATGATGAGCTTAAACCAAAAGGTATAGTCATCTGGTGATTTTTGCATGTTTGCTTCAAGATCATCAATTGACATCCATGAAAAAGCCATCGCTTCATCTGTATTAATGTGTGGTGTATCGTCTGTTTTACCAACAAAAACATGGTCTAACTCATGCTCAATCAAACCGTTGTCAAAGTCACATTTGTATTGGAATTTAAACGCAAATTCTAAATCTGCGGACATTCCCATTTCTTCTTTGAGTCTTCTGTTAGCCGCTTCTAGAGAATCCTCCCCTGGATAAGGGTGACTACAACATGTGTTTGTCCAAAGGCCCGGTGAATGATATTTCCCAAGCGCTCTTCTTTGCAACAGTATTTCATTTTTTGAATTCACAATAAGCACCGAGAGTGCTCTGTGAAGCTCGCCTTTCTCATGGGCCAGCATTTTTTCCATAGCCCCTATTGGGTTGTCTTGATTGTCAACCAATTGCACTTCAATCATGCTATAATATGTTGAGATTGTGCCTTACGTATGATGTAACAAGAATCCTGGCTTTTTTGCGGTTTGGTATACGCACTCTTTCTTCTAGAATTCTTTCGGCTTTTGTTCTTTTAATTTTCTTAAATAGCTTGAAATAATATTTATAAGCCATATAAACACCAAATCTCGCTCTTTTTGGAAGCATGAGAATACCTTCATATCCCAGTCTGAAGTCCTTTTCTATATCTGCTTCAATTTCTTTTTTGACGATATTATTGAAATCATTCATATTGATTCCAGGAAAATAGGTTCTACCCAACTCGTTAAAGTCATCATTTAAATCCCGAAGGAAATTAATTTTTTGGAATGCAGACCCAAGCTTCATGGCATTCATTTTCAATCTTTGGTATTCGCTATCCTCTCCACTGACAAATATTTTTAAACACATTAAACCCACTACCTCTGCCGAACCTAAAATATATTTCTCATAAGTATCCTTGTCATAAACCTTTTTATCTAGATCCATTTCCATGGAATTCATGAAGGTTTCAATGAGGTCTAATGGAACCCTATATTTATTCACTGCCCATTGAAAGGAATTTAAAATAGGATTCAGTGAGATTCCCTTTTCTATAGCGTCATAAGTATCTTTTTTAAATTCCGCTAATAGAATTTCTTTATCATAACCATCAAATGAATCAACAATTTCATCCGCAAAACGAACGAAACCATAGATTGAATATATGGGTCTGTGTAACTCTTTGTTTAAAAAACGAATTCCCAACGAAAATGAAGTGCTATAACGACGTGTCGTCATTTTACTCATGTCTTGGCTTAAATTATCAAATATAGCTTTCATCCTATGAATGGTTTTTAAGTACGTATTTTGCGACAACTTCTCCCGAAACAATGGAGGGCGGAACTCCAGGTCCAGGTACGGTCAATTGACCGGTGTAATAGAAGTTATCTAAATTTTTATTTCTCAATGACGGCTTTAAGATAGCAGTTTGCCGCAAAGTATTGGCCAATCCGTATGCATTTCCTTTAAATGCATTGTAGTCATTTTTAAAATCTTCAATGCAAAAACTCTTTTTATATACGATGTTACTGGCAATATCGTTGCCCGTTTTTTCCTTGAATCGTTTGAGTAAAATATTGAAATATTTTTCTCTGGTTTCCTCGCTGTCGTCTAAATTTGGAGCTATGGGAATAAGGAAAAATAAGTTTTCACTTCCCTCTGGAGCCACACTTGCATCCGTAATGGATGGAGCACAAACGTAAAACAGAGGGGCGCTTGGCCATTTTGGATCTTTGTAAATTTCTATACCGTGCTGCTCTAAGGATTCATCAAAGAAAAGATTGTGGTGTTGTACGTCCTTTAATTTTTTATCTATACCTACATAAAATAAAAGGCAAGAAGGCGCCATAACGCGTTTGTCCCAATATTTTTGGGAATAATTGGCATGACCATTTAACAATTTTTTGTCAGTATGCTGATAGTCTGCCCCTGATATGATGATGTCTGCTGAGTATTTTCCTTTCGTTGTAACTACACTTTTTATTTTTCGATTCTCTTTATCAAATGAAATTACTTCTTCACCAGTTATGAATTTTACTTTATTTTCCAACGCAATTTTTTCGAAGGCCTCTATAAATTTATGCATACCTCCTTCAGGATACCATGTTCCTAGTTTAATATCCGCATAGTTCATAAGAGAGTATAGTGCGGGAGTCTCATTGGGCATAGCACCCAAAAATAAAACGGGAAATTCAAGAAGGCCAATTATTTTTTCATTCGAGAAATAACTTCTGATGAATTTTCCGAAAGATGAAAAAAGATTCATACTCAGCAATCCTTTTAGCACTTTTTTGTTTGCAAATTCAAAGACGCTCATGCTTGGTTTGTAAACCAAATCCTGCATACCAACCTGATATTTGACCTCTGCATCTTTTAAGAAGGCTCTTAATTTTAAGGCGCTCCCCTTTTCATTTTCCTCGAACCATTCCTCCAACGCTTTCATGTTGGCAGGAACATCTGTGTGCGTCGCGTCCTTCCAATAAACTCTGTATGACGGATCTAAACGTTTAAGGTTGTAAAAATCACTCGTAGTGTGATTAAACTTATTATAGAAATCTTCAAACACATCTGGCATCCAATACCAGCTTGGACCCATATCGAATGTAAATCCTTCTTTGCTAAACTTTCGAGCACGACCACCGATTTGATCGTTTTTTTCAATTATCGTTACATCATGTCCTTCCTTAGCTAAAAAGGAGGCAGAAGAAAGGCTAGATACACCAGAACCAATAACAATAACTTTAAGCGACATTTCCTAATTTAAGGTATAAGAGTAATCAGGAAGTAAATCTATCAATTTTTTTCGTGCAATGAATATTCTACTTTTAACTGTTCCTATAGGAATATTTAATTGATCAGCTATCTCTTTGTATTTAAAGCCTTTAAAATGCAGTACAAACGGATCTTTATACTCGGAACTTAAGCTATCTATTTTTTCTTCGATATCTTTTGTGGCAATTTGCGAAACTGGTGTTTGCTCATGGCCCTTACTATTAGTAATCAAATACAATTCTTTTGAGTTATCGAAGATTGTTCCTGATTTTACTTTCCGACGGTATTGGTTGATGAAAATGTTTCTCATAATGGTGAATACCCAGGCTTTGAAATTTGTTTGAGGCGTATAATAGGTTTTGTAGTTTATAGCCTTCAACATGGTGTCTTGCGTTAGGTCTTTTGCATCCTCCATGTTTCTTGTAAAACTCAGGGCAAATGATTTGAGGTTATTCTCAATATCCATTAGTGCTTCATTAAATTCGATGGTCGACATAATATTTTGTTTAATGTTTTCACTGTAAATGTAAACAAAAAATGTTTAACAAAACAAGTAAAAGGTTAAACAAAATTAATCTTAGGAGGCTATATTTTCTTTGTAACCCTTTTAAATACTAGGAAAAACCGGTAATCATTTTTTTTACAATTTCTTCTATTCCAACACTATTTTTCCATTTCCAATCCTCTTTTGCTGCAGAGTCATCAATTGAATTTGGCCAAGTATCGGCTATTTCTTGTCTGAAGTCTGGTTTGTAATCGATTCTAAAATCAGGCACTTTCTTTTGAATTTCAATCGCGAGATCTTTTGGATTGAAACTTATACCCGCTAAGTTGTAAGAGCTGCGAATCATTATTTGCTCTTTTGGCGCTTCCATAATTTCAATTGTTGCGCGTATTGCATCAGTCATATACATCATGGGTAGATTTGTATCCTCATTAAGATAGCATGTATATTTCCCTTCTCTGACGGCGTTAATGAATATGTCAATTGCATAATCTGTTGTGCCTCCTCCTGGCGCACTTTTATATGAAATCAAACCTGGATATCTTATACTTCGTACGTCTACATTATATTTTTTAAAATAATATTCACACCAACGTTCTCCTGAAAGTTTTGAAATACCATATACAGTACTAGGTTCCATTATAGTGCACTGAGGGGTCAAGTCCATCGGTGAATTTGAACCAAAAACAGCAATTGAGCTTGGCCAAAATATTTTGGTTATTTTTTTATTTTTCGCAAGCTCTAAGACATTAAATAACCCTTGCATGTTTAACTCCCATGCAAAACGCGGTTTTTTTTCAGCGGTGGCTGATAGCAACGCAGCGAGCAAATAAACCTGTTGGATATCATTTTTAACAACGATTTCTTCTAGCTGAATGTGATTCATTATGTCTAATTGTAAGTAAAGACCCTCAACAATAGAAGGTGGGCATTGCTCTTTTATATCGGATGCAATTACATTTTTTACTCCATATAATTTACGCAATTCAATAACAAGCTCTATACCTATTTGACCACAAGCACCGATAACTAGAATTTTCGACATAGCTAAGATTTGATACAAAAATAACCTTTGAAATTAAATAATCATCAAAACTGATATTCGTCATTTTTTATTCATTGAATAGACCCGAAATTTGTGTAAGGTGATTTTTTATTAATTTCATTGATATTATGCCATTCTACAGAAAATTGGGTTCAATACCCCACAAAAGACATACTGTATTTCGACAACCAAATGGAGCTCTCTACCATGAACAGCTTTTTGGAACCATCGGTTTTGACGGGATGTCGTCATTATTATACCATGTTCAGCCACCTACTAAGGTTAAGGAAATAAAAGGTTCCAAAGATGTCAGTCCCAAAATTGCGGTTGCTAAAAATATGCAAATGCGGGCCTTCAAAGGATTAGATGTGCCAGTTATTGAGGATTTAATTGATGCTCGTGTACCGATTCTTACGAATAGCGATGTTACCATATCTCTTTCTAGGCCTAAGAACCTCAGTGAAGATTATTTTTATAAGAATGTGGATGCAGACGAAGTAATATTTATTCATGAAGGAAAAGGTACTTTAAGAACTCAGGTTGGTAATATTGAATTTTCATATGGAGATTATTTAGTTGTTCCAAGGGGTATGATTTATCAAATGAATTTTGAGGATGACCAGAATAGACATTTTATTGTGGAATCCAATCACCCTATTTACACACCCAAAAGATACCGCAATTGGTTTGGTCAATTACTAGAGCATTCACCGTTTTGTGAACGGGATTTAAGAACTCCAGAAAACTTGGAAACTCATGATGAAACTGGAGATTTCATGGTAAAGATTAAAAAGGAAGGAGTATTATATGAATATATATATCACACCCATCCTTTTGATGTTATAGGTTGGGATGGATATAATTTTCCTTATGCTTTTTCTATTCATGATTTTGAGCCGATTACAGGAAGGATTCATCAGCCTCCACCGGTGCATCAAACATTTGAAACTTCTGCGTTTGTAATATGTTCATTCTGCCCGCGTATGTATGACTATCATCCTGATGCGATTCCTGCACCATACAACCACAGTAATATTGATTCTGATGAGGTTTTATATTATGTTGATGGTGATTTCATGAGTAGAAATGATATTTCTAAGGGACAGATAACACTGCATCCCTCAGGTATTCCTCACGGCCCTCATCCAGGCGCTTATGAGCGAAGCATAGGAAAAGAAAAAACAGAGGAGCTTGCAGTTATGGTGGATACTTTTAAGCCTTTGAAAATTACAGAACAAGCTGTTTCAATAGAAGCGAAAGATTATTATAAATCTTGGATACATTAATAGACATTTAAAAAGAGACCATGAAAGAAGTAAAGAACGTAGATTACGGATTAGAAAAAATCTTCCAAGGCGCGCAAGATTTTCTGCCCTTATTGGGGACAGATTATGTAGAGTTTTATGTTGGTAACGCAAAGCAATCTGCTCATTTTTATAAAACAGCATTTGGCTTTCAATCCTATGCTTACAAGGGACTAGAAACAGGAAGTAAAGATTCTGTTTCATATGTTTTGAAGCAAGATAAAATACGTCTTGTTTTGACAACTCCCTTGAATTCAAAATCTCCGATCAATGATCATATTGTCAAACATGGAGATGGAGTTAAAGTAGTTGCATTATGGGTCGATGATGCGCGAAAGGCTTATGAGGAGACAACCAATAGAGGTGCAAAGTCATACATGGAACCGACTGTTGAAAAAGACGAACACGGAGAGGTTGTACGCGCAGGAATTTATACCTACGGAGAGACAGTCCACATGTTTGTTGAGCGTAAGAATTATGAAGGAACCTTTTTACCCGGTTTTATAAAATGGGAATCCGATTATAACCCAAAATCTGTTGGCCTAAAATATATCGATCATATGGTTGGAAATGTAGGCTGGGGTGAAATGGATACCTGGGTTAAATGGTACGAGGATGTTATGGGTTTTGAAAATTTCCTTTCTTTCGATGATAAGCAGATTCATACTGAATATTCAGCACTGATGAGTAAGGTGATGTCAAACGGAAATGGTAGAATTAAATTTCCGATTAATGAACCGGCAGAAGGTAAAAAGAGATCTCAGATTGAGGAGTATTTGGACTTTTATGAAGGTTCTGGTGTGCAACATGTCGCTGTTGCAACCAATGACATAATCAGCACCGTGACGGATATGAGACAGCGGGGTATAGAATTTTTAAGTACACCTCCTGACGAGTATTACAAAGCAGTTCCTATTCGGTTAGAAGAGCATAATCATGAGCTTAGTGAAGATATTGAAACGCTAAAAGGCCTTGGTATCATGATTGATGCTGATGAGGAAGGTTATTTACTGCAAATATTTACCAAACCCGTTGAAGACCGACCAACATTGTTTTTTGAAATTATTCAACGAATGGGAGCTAGGGGTTTTGGCGCTGGTAATTTTAAAGCGCTTTTTGAGTCTATAGAAAGGGAACAAGCAAGTCGCGGGACCTTATAGCCGAATTATTTATGATAACCTAAGAGGAGGGGTTTAAAACCTTAAACAGTCATTATATCCGTCTCTTTAATTTCAAATAAGCTATCAACATTTTTAGATGATGCATTCGTAATATCTTGAATCTCAATTTCGGCATTTTTAAAATGGTCTTCTGAGAGGCCATCGTTTTTTAGATCTTTAACCATGTCTAAGGCATCTTTTCTATTATTTCTGATGCCTATTTTTGCATTTTCAGCTTCTGCTTTTGCCTTTTTCACTAAATCTCTTCGTCTTTCCTCTGTGAGTGGTGGAACAGTAATAAGTAATTGTTCGCCGTTGTTTTGAGGGTTTAGTCCGAGATTGGAATCAATAATCCCTTTCGAAATGTCGTTTAAAGTAGATTTTTCCCATGGCTGAACAATCAACGTACGGGCATCCATTACACTTACGTTTGCTACTTGCTGCAAGGGTGTCATGGCTTCATAATATTCGACCATCACGCCTGAAAGCATGGAAGGTGATGCTTTACCTGCTCTGATTTTAGCTAGCTCACTATCAAAATGCTCTATGCTCTTTACATTTGATGATTTAAGCTCGTCATAAATCATTGTTAATTCTTCTGTCATGATAAAAAATTTAATTATGAACGACTGTTCCTATATTGGCTCCAGAGAGCACCTTTTCTAAATTCCCCATGGTATCCATATCAAAAACAATAATCGGAAGGTTATTTTCTTTACATAACGTAAACGCCGTAAGGTCCATTACAGTTAATCCTTTTTTGTAAACCTCGTCAAATGTAATAGCATCATATTTAGTGGCATTTTCATCTTTTTCAGGGTCCGCGGAATAAATACCATCCACCCGAGTTCCTTTTAAAATCACATCTGCATTTATTTCAATTGCTCGAAGGGATGCTGCAGAGTCTGTTGTGAAAAATGGGTTTCCGGTTCCAGCACCAAATATGACGACTCTTCCTTTTTCTAGGTGTCTGACTGCTTTTCTTCGAATGAATGGTTCTGCAATTTCCTTCATTTCAATTGCGGATTGAAGCCTAGTATGGACACCATTAGATTCTAAAGCTGATTGCAGTGCCATTGAATTGATCATTGTCGCAAGCATACCCATATAATCTCCATGAGTTCTATCCATTCCTCCTTGTTCTGCCTGAACTCCTCTAAATATATTTCCTCCTCCAATTACGATGGCTATCTCATGACCACTATCTCCAATTTGTTTAATTTGTTTGGCGTATGCATTGATTCTTTCATTATCAATACCAAACTGTTTAGTGCCCATTAAGGATTCTCCACTTAGCTTAAGTAAAATTCTTTTGTATTTCATATATATTTGGTTGAACAAATATATATAAATCAAGTAGGGTAAAAAGTAATAATCAAAAAAAAAGCTATCCGAAGATAGCTTTTCAAATTAGTTTTGAAGATGACTAGCTCAGTGAGAACCTTTTGAAGTCAGAAACAGTTAAACCTTTTTCTGAGCTATTCAGAAATTGTTCAACAGTGACTTTATTGTCTCTAACAAATTGCTGGCTAAGAAGTGTATTCTCTTTGAAGAATTTATTCAACCTACCCATCGCTATTTTTTCAGCCATTTCAGCTGGTTTACCTTCTTGAATCGCTTGATCTTTACCAACTTCAATTTCTCTTTCGATTGTTTTCGAATCAATGCCATCTTTACTCACGGCTAGAGGATTCATAGCAGCAACCTGCATTGCAACCTGTTTACCTGCATCTTCCGCAACCTCAGAGCCACTATTTAGTGCTACTAGAGTTGCTAGTTGGTTTCCTGGGTGATTGTACGCAACAACTCTGTCAGACTCCACTAATGTGTATGCTGAAAGGTCTAGTTTTTCACCTAAAACACCGATTTGTTCTGTAATTTTTTCATTTACAGAAAGTTTCTCATTGTAAGCCAATGTTTTGAGCTCATCTAATGATTTTGGAAGCTTGTCTAATGCTAAGTCAACTAAAGATTGAACCAGCTCTACGTATCCATCATTTTTTGCGACGAAATCTGTTTCACAATTTAATGTTACAATTACACCTGCTGTAGAATCATTGCTAGATTGGGCTATAATAACACCCTCTTTTGCGTCATTACCTCCTCTTTTTGCAGCGATTTTTTGTCCTTTTTTTCGAAGAACATCAACTGCTGCTTCAAAATCGCCGTTGGTCTCTACAAGAGCGTTCTTGCAGTCCATCATTCCGGCTCCTGTTTGTTGTCGAAGTTTGTTAACTTCTGAAGCTTTTATTGCCATTTTATTCAGTTTTGGATTATTTTTCTTCTTTTACAGCTTTTACAGCTTTTGCTGCTGGTGCATGGACCACTGCAGGTTTTTTTGCAGTAGCTTTTTTAGCGGGTGCTTTCTTCGCTGGTGCCTTTTCAGCTTTTGTTTCCTTTTTGACAGTTGTAGCCTTCTTTGCTGCTGCTTTTTTTACAGTAGCTTTTTTAGCTACTTCTTTCTTCGCTGGTGCTTTTTCAGCTTTTGCTTCTGCTTTTACTTCGTTGACTTCCTCCGTCTTTGGTGCCTCAGCTTTAGCTTCTTCTTTCGTAGAGGCTTCTGCTTTTACTTCAGTTTCTTCTGCTTTTGCAGGCTCAACTTTTGCTTCTTCTGTCTTCGCAGCTTCTGGATTGTCTTTAAGGTGCTTTCTTTCCTCTAAACCTTCCTGTATAGATTTGCAAATTTCATCAATAATGATTGTAATTGATTTACTCGCATCGTCATTTGCAGGGATAGGAAAGTCAACAAGTTTCGGGTTGGAATTCGTGTCAACTAATGCAAACGTTGGAATATTTAATCTTCTGGCTTCAGCAAGTGCAATGTGCTCTTTTAAAATATCCACTATGAAGATTGCCGCTGGCTGACGAGTCATATCGGAAATAGAACCAAATGTTTTTTCTAATTTTTCTCTTTGACGTGTTTTAAATAACTTTTCTCTTTTGTTCAAAGTATCCCAAGTCCCATCTGACTTCATTTTGTCAATAGAGGTCATTTTACGGATAGACTTACGTGTTGTTTGAAAGTTCGTTAACATACCACCGGACCATCTTTCGGTAACGAAAGGCATGTTCACGTTTTTTATACGCTCAGCAACGATGTCTTTTGCTTGTTTTTTCGTGGCAACAAAAAGAATTTTCTTTCCTGATTTTGCAATTTGTTTCATTGCGGCATTTGCCTGATCCAAATGAACAATAGTTTTATTCAAGTCGATAATGTGGATTCCCTTTTTCTCTTCGAAAATATATGGGGCCATTGCTGGATTCCACTTTCTTTTGAGGTGACCAAAATGTACACCTGCATCTAACAATTCTTTAAAAGATAATTTTGACATATATATTTGTTTACGTTCCTAAATTCGTCAGCAAAATTGGGGGCAATTGCCATTCCAATAGCGCTTGGATACTAAACCATTCCAGTGAGCGATTAACGCTTTGAGAACTGGAATTTCTTTCTCGCTTTTGGTTGACCTGGTTTCTTACGTTCAACCATCCTAGGATCTCTAGTCATTAGACCTTCTTCCTTTAAAGCGACTTTGTTGTCTTCAAGAACTTCAACCAAAGCTCTTGATATACCTAAGCGAATGGCTTCAACCTGACCGTTGATTCCTCCTCCACTTACGTTAACACTCACATTGTATTTACCTACAGTATCAGTAAGCGCAAATGGCTGTACTAGTTTTGACTGCAAAACATCCGTAGGAAATACCTCTTGTGCTTTTTTATTATTTACAGTAATTACACCTTTACCTTTTGAAAGGTAAACTCTTGCAACTGCTGTCTTTCTTCTTCCTAATGCGTTGATTATTTCCATAATACTTATTTAACCGTATCTAGATTTAATACTGTTGGTTTCTGTGCTTCATGATTGTGCTCAGCTCCAGTATAAACCTTTAAATTTCTATATAATTGTCTACCAAGAGTATTCTTTGGTAACATTCCTTTTACTGCCTTTTCAATAAGTCTTTCAGGGTGCTTTCTCAAAAGGTCTTCAGCGGCAGTAAATCTCTGACCTCCTGGATAACCTGAATAACGCACATATTCTTTATCTTTAAGCTTCGCTCCGGAGAAAGAAACTTTTTCTGCATTTATTACAATTACATTATCACCACAATCTGCATGCGGAGTGTAGTTGGTCTTATATTTACCTCGAATAATCTTTGCAACTTTACTAGCAAGTCTTCCTACCGTTTGATTCTCAGCATCAACAACAAACCACTTTTTTTCAGCAGTTGCCGCGTTTCCTGATATCGTTTTATAACTTAATGTATCCACGTTTGTCAATTTAATTGCTAATTAATAGCGTAAATTAGGGGTGCAAAGATACAATTAATATGAATATGAACAAACCAAAAGAAAAAAAAATGCGAAATGATTTTAAGTTTTTTTAAATGCCTGTATAGCATTCCTTGTAAAGTCACTTAAAACAAGTCTTCCGCTTATTTCTGCACGATCAGATAATAGCTGGTCCCAATGGTCTGTTCCCTTCCAAAATACGTTCTTTAGGTGTTCCATTGCCGACGGATTAGAAGAGGTGAGTTTTTCAACAAGTGCGGCGATACCTTCATCCAATTGATCAATGTCTTGGTAGACATGTGCGTAAAGACCTTTTTCTTCCGCCCATCTTGCACTTCTCCATGCCGTTGCGTTTATAGCTAATTGACTCATTGCAGAAAGGCCAATTTTACGTTCAACAGCCGGACCAACAACAAATGGTCCAATTCCAACAGCTAGTTCGGACAATTTTACAGATGCCGCTTCGGTCGCAAACGCATAATCAACTGCCGAAGCGATTCCAACTCCTCCACCCACAGCTTTTCCGTGAATCCTTCCTATAATTAGTTTTGATGAAGTTCTACAGGCATTGATAACGTTTGCAAAGCCAGAAAAAAACACCTTTCCGTCTTCTATATTTTGAATGGCGATAAGCTCATCGAAACTAGCACCCGCACAAAATGCTCTACTACCCGAAGATTTTAATAAAATTAACTTACAGTTGGGTTCATTGCTCATTTCAGTTATGGCATTTGCAAGTTTACTCAGTATTTTACCAGGCAGCGCGTTACTCGATGGGTGTCCAAATTCAATAGTCGCGAGACCTTTTGCGTCTATATTACAGCTTACGTGTCCTTCTTCCATATTACTTCAATGTAAAACTATCAGAACCAATGAGGCTCTCATCACAATATATATTTACTTTATAATTTCCTTTCGATAGGCTTTCTTGGCGAATATCATAGTAGATTGATATGTCAATGGCTTTATTTTGGTAGTCAATTTCCTTCTTCTCAGTGTAGGCAACTGATCCACCTTCGGTTTCCATTAGATAGCTTGACATTCTTTGGAACGTTTTTCCCGAAGGTCCTTGAATTTGCATATACACAACCTTCTTCCCTGAACTAGCGATAGGATTTTCTGATATTGTAAAAGTCGCTTGAAGTTGTGCTGCTTGGCGAGCTCTTGTCGTGGGTTTTGCCTTTAAAGCTGACTTAAGCGCCCCAGAATTAAAGTTGTAAGCATTCAGCTTGGAGCCTTTTTTAACTTGCTCCGTTTTTTCCGCAACCTCTTGTTTAAACTGATCTCTTTCCTCTGTTGTTCGGTTCAAGTTGTTCGTTGTTTCCGTTAGGTTCAATTCTAGCTCCAGATTTAAAGTATTTAATGAATCTATTTGCACAACATAGCTTCGCATAATTCCCCTAAGGCTTTCGTTTTCTTCTTTAAGTTTTAAAATCTGCGCAGCGGAGAAATTTTTGCTTCGTTGAAGTTTTTCAATTTTTTCTATTTGAGCTTGAATTTTTATTTTTTGTGCATTTAAACTATCGGCCTTAGAGGCATCTTTCTCGAGTAGACGGTCATAGGTACCTAACATTTTTTTGAAATCAGATTTCAAGTCGGTTGACATATCGCCAATATATCCTTTTAGCATTTTATTCATGCCTTGTAAAGTATCTTGGTATTTAAGGTTTATGTATGCACATTCCTTAGCTTCATTGCGTTTTGTTGACCACAAAAAGGTCATAACACCTAATCCTAGAACCAATAAAATAATCGCTCCTAGATAGATGTTTTTGTAGTCATTTGAAATCTCATTTTCTTCCATGAAGTCATTTTTTTATAAAAGTAATCTTTTTATCAAATGCGCAAATCTTGAAATGTTACGCTTCTTTGAAATCTCGCAATACTATCTGTTCCAACTGCAGTAAAGCGGCTGTCAGAACTGGCAGGGTAAGGTCCGCCATGCTGCATCGAGGCACCAACCTCAACACCCGTTGGTAAATCATTAAATATGATTCTTCCTGCTTTATTCGTAGCCACAGAAATCAATTTATCTAAAATCGTTCCATCTTTTTCCTTAGCGCCAAAAATCGAGAAAGTTAATTGACCATCTAGTTCATTAAGGGTTTGTATTAATTCCTTATGGTTTGAATAGCTCAATATAGTAGTATGTGGTCCAAATATTTCTTCTTGTAAAAAAGGATATGTCGAGAATGACACACATGTTGTATAAAGCATTGACTTTTTTGGGAAATGTGAATAGGTATTTGATTGCTTACTTTGAAAAAAACTTTTCCTACCAAAAGTTTCATTTAAAAACGACGTCTTTTTTTCAAATTCTTCTTTGATACTGGGATGCAGCATTGGTTGTTCCTCAAATGCAAATATCGAATCTTTCAGTTGTTCTATAAAGTCATTGGAAATATTAGTTGGAATAAAAAACAAACCTGGTTTGGTACAAAATTGGCCTGAATCTTTACAGACAGAATTTGTTATTTTCTCAATAAGTATTTCTGTTTCTTCTTTCAAAGAGGACGCTAAAAGAACAACTGGATTTGAGCTTCCCATTTCTGCAAAAACAGGAATAGGGGACCTACGGCTGTTGGCAATTTTCAAAAATGCTTCTCCTCCTTTTTGACTTCCGGTGAATCCAATTGATTTAATATCAGGATGTTTTGCAATGTGCGCCGCTAGTTCATGTCCATCGTCAATGACATGAGAAAAAGTGTTTTTTGGAAAATCAAGTTTAGTTATAGCTTCTCGGATTGCATTAGCAACGATATAGCTAGTGCCGACATGGAATGGATGTGCTTTAACAATGATAGGATTTTTAGACGCTAGTGCAGCGACGCTATCGCCGCCAATAGTAGAATATGCCAAAGGGAAGTTACTAGCACCTAGAATAAGCACGGGTCCTATTCCTATTACTCTTTTTTCTAAACGCTTTTTGTTTACTATCTGCTCCCGGTTTAAATTGTAAATATATTCTGCTTCGATAATATATTTTGAAAACAGTTCGAGCTGAAATATAGTACGCCCAAATTCTGATTCAAAACGCTCTCTAGTTAAGCCACTTTCTTTGCAGTACATGGAAGCGACATCCTCCTTTATCGAAATCAAATTCTGCTTAATCAAAAGCAGTAAATCATGTATCTCTCGATTTGTCTTATCTGCAAGTAAGTGATATGCCGCAGAAGCTCCAGAAATCATTTGATTAGCTTCCTCAATGGAATGACAGGTATACCTCTCGGTATTAAAAGTATTTTCTTTGGGGTTAAATGTACAAAAATCCCTCCGGGACATTTTACGCTTTTGACAAGCTAAAAGTATAGCTCTCCATAATTTGATTTGCAAGTATTTTTTTACATGCTTCCTCTACTTTTTCTTCAGCAATCTCTTGAGAATCTGCTTCAACAAATAGTCTGATGTGTCTTCCAATTCGAACGCCATCTATCTCTGGGAGTCCAACATTTCCCATAGAACTACTTACCGCTTTTCCCTGAGGATCAAGCAATGCGTCGAGTGGCATGACATCAATTTCGGCTTTAAATTTCATCTTTAGTTATTTTGAATGAATGATAGATTGAAACTATGAAGTACAAAGTTAAAATAAATGGGATAGACAGTACCTTGAAAAAGGGAATACTTATTAGCGAAATGAGAATAAAAAATAATTTCAGTTGATTTTCCTTAGGATTCGTTTTTTGAATTTTCAAAGACATCAGGGGGATAGGCAAAAGCATACAAGAAGAGAACAGAAAAATAATAATAGCAAGTGTGTGGCAATCGAAGGTAAGATGAATCAATTCAATTTCGTTACTCCAGCTTTCCATATTAATTGAAAAGTAAAGTGGAAAAAAAGAAAAAATAATAGCTGTTAATGGTGTTGGTAAACCTATGAAATTTATGGTTTGACGGGTATCAATATTGAATTTAGCGAGCCTGAACAAAGCAAAAAACGGGATAACAAATGCAATAAATGGAAGATACTTTATACTGGCATCAAATTTATTAGGGATGTCATAAAATGTAGCATTTACCCATGTAAAAAATTCCTGCAGGACATAATAATCATAGAAGGTTTGACTTTTGGAAGAAGCTTCAATTAACCCGCCAGCGTCAACACCTAAAATAATCATAAAAAACATTAGACAACCCGGCGCTACCCCAAAGGTAACTAGATCTGATAAAGAGTCTAATTGTTTGCCTAAATCACTCATTAGATTCAACTTTCGAGCTGCGAATCCATCCGCAAAATCAAATATTGCCCCTGAAAAAATTGCATAAACGGCAAAGTCCAACTTGCCACTAAAACAAAATAGTATAGACAGCATCCCGCATATGATATTCATGCTGGTAAGTAAATTTGCAATATTAAACATGGTCTTTCAACTAAAATGATATTAAATCAATACTTGTTCTATATCTTTGATACTATAAATCTTCAATTACAAAGAACACAATTTTTAACGAATTCTGTTGTTATTAATATTAAATTAGTTCTATGCCCTTGAAAGTAGTATCTATATTGCTTGTTTTCTTTTTGATTTCAAGTACGTACGGTCAAAATATTGCACCCAAATATTCAAATGAGTTTTTGAACCTAGGAGTAGGAGCAGAGGCTTATGGTATGGGTAATAGTGTTGTGGCTGATGTTGACGATGCAAACGCCCTTTATTGGAATCCAGCAGGTTTGGTTGGCGTTAGTAATTGGGCTGAAGTTTCATTCATGCACTCTGAATATTTTGCTGGAATAGCAAAGTATGATTATTTAGCCGTAGCGCATGCCATAGATGAAAAAAGCGCTTTAGGGATTGGTTTTATTCGTTTTGGAGTGGATGATATTCCAAATACCACACAACTTATAGACAACAATGGTGCGATTAATTATGATAATGTCAGCTCATTTTCAGCTGGCGATTATGCCTTTTTTGGTAGCTATGCTAGGAAACTGAAAGTCCCGGGCTTGAGTTTAGGTGGTAGTGCAAAAGTGATTTATCGAAAGGTCGGTGACTTTGCTTCCTCTTGGGGTTTTGGACTTGATGCAGGACTGAAATATAAACGGAATGAACATTTCACCTTTGGTTTAATGGCTAGGGATGTAACCTCAACCTTTAATGCTTGGGTTTTTACTTTGGATGAACAAACACAAAATATTTTTCTTCAAACGGGAAATGAAATCCCTGAAAATGGTATAGAATTGACTCTGCCTAGGTTGATTTTAGCAGCAAGCACAAGATATAATCTTGGATCAAAGGGTATGTATGCAGGTGGTGAAATAGATATTGATGTGACGACCGATGGGAATAGAAATACACTCGTTAAGCTCAATCCATTTTCTTTAGATCCTCATTTCGGCCTTAAGATAGGATTTAAAGAGCTTGTTCAGGTCCGTGGTGGAATTTCTAGTATTCAGCAATTTTCAAATTTAGATGATAGTCAGTATTGGGGTATGCAACCAAATATAGGATTAGGTGTTGGTTTTAAAGGCTTTTCTCTGGATTATGCCTTCACGCGTCTAGGGGCAAGTGATGCGAATTATTACACACACATCTTTTCAATTAAGCTCCGTTTAGATAAACCTAAAAATGCCAAAAAATGAGAATTGGATTCTTTTTGGTAGTTTCTTTTTTCAGCAGCTTTGCTGAAGCACAGATCTACGGAAATGAATGGATCTCTTATAATCAAAAATATTTTTCATTTCCTGTGGTGGAGTCAGGAATTCACAAAATTGATTATAATACCTTATTAAATGCTGGTGTTCCTACATCTTCGTTGAGTTCTTCAAACTTTCAAATATTTGGGAAGGAGAGCGAAATACCTCTTTTTATTGAAGATGGGGGTGATGAAACCATGGATACCGGTGATTTTATTCTTTTCTATGCAGAGGGTAATGATGGTTGGTTGGATTCTTCTTTGTATGACAATGCGGATTGGATTGGAAATCCAAAATACAGTCTTTACAATGATACGCTGCATTATTTTTTCACCTGGAATTCATCCTCAAGTAATTCCCGTTTCACTGAAGAGACAGGTGTTGATTTCGAAAATTATACTGCTGATGATTTTGTCGTGGAAGAGAGATTTAATTATTATTATGGTAGCTATAATGAGGGGGAAAAATCAGCGGATGCTTCAAGCTCTTTTTATATGCCGGGAGAAGGTTGGGGAAGTGCGCCACAAAATGGAAGCTCAGGATACACATGGAACGTTAATTCACTAAATTTTATAGGAATATATCAAGGCCCAAATGCTCCTTTGATTGATTATGAGTCTGTTATTGTAGGTCGTTCCAATGCAGTACAATCAACTCCGGGTGGTGGTAATCACCACACTCGACATACAATAGGTAGTAGCAATTACACCTTGGTTGATTCGGTATTTACTGGCTATAAAAGTGTTTTTGTTAATGGGTCTTTTCCCGTGGATATTATTCCAACCAATGGAAATGCCAACTATAAGGTGAATATTGTCGGTGATTTAAATGTGGCCACCGATTACCAATCCATCAATTACTGGTCCTTTCGTTATCCAAGGAATTTGACATTCTCTTCCGAATCAACGGTTGATTTTGAGGTGGTTAACTCATCTGACGTAAAGTCTAAAATTGAAATTATTGGTGGTCAATTTAATAACCCAGTAGCCTTCGTTATAGGGGCAGAACCATATAAATTAACGCTCGTGGAAAGTAACGGGGTTTATCAAAGTTTGGTCCCAAATGCTACATTAACTGACAGACAAAAAGTTTTTATTGCTAGCAATAATAGTATCAATGAAGTTGCCTCCTTAAAACCTGTCAACCAAACTGGATTTTTTACTGATTATGCTTCTAGTCCTAATTTAGAAAGTGTTTTGCTTTTTGTCTATAATAATCAGCTTGGTCCTGTTGTTAACGAATATAAAGCGCATCGCTCATCTGTAAATGGTGGTTCGTATAATGTGCTTAGCGCTGAGGTTTCAGAGCTATATCAGCAATATGGAGGAGGTATTCCTAAGCATATTAATGGAATTCGGAGGTTTGCTCATCATATATATGAATTGTCAGTTGATAAGCCCGTTGGCTTATTTCTTTTAGGAAAAGGTATTAGGGAGGCGAATATAACTTCTCTAACAAGTATAGGTCCTGGCTCGAGAACGAATAATTTGGCCTATCAAAACTCACTAGTCCCCTCTTTTGGGCAGCCTTCTTGTGATGCCTGTATTACTTCGAATCTTCCCGGAACGGATAAATGGACACCGCTCATACCAACAGGTAGGATTTCTGTAAAAACACAAGTTGAACTTGGAACATACTTATCCAAAATAATTGCCTTTGATGCACAACAAAATCAGGATGATATTTACAATTCGAGCACCAAAGATTGGCAGAAGCATATCTTACACTTTTCGGGCGGGGAAGATTTTCAAGAGCAGCAGGCTTTTCAGAGTTATCTTAATGCAATGGCAACCAAAGCTGAAGATTATTACTTTGGAGGTAATGTTCAGCTTGTGGCAAAAGAAAACGATAATCCAATAAGTCCAACCGAATTACAAAGCATTACCGATCGTATAAGCGAAGGAGTTTCTCTGATGAATTTTTTCGGTCACTTTTCTACAACAGAGAGTGGTTTTGATATTAACTTGGATGATCCATCTAATTGGGACAATGAGGGTAGGTATCCACTACTACTTGCGAATTCCTGTTATAATGGGAATATTTTTCACAATTCGACATCTAATTCTGAAAGTTTTGTTTTGACACCAAATGCGGGTGTTATTGCTTATTTAGGCACACTTAATTATGGCTTTACGGGCGCATTGCAATCCTATTCAAATCAGTTTTATAATCAGTTTTCTCGCCATAATTATGGAGGAACAATTGGTGAACATATAAAGGCAACAATTGATTCGGTTCTAGATGAAAGCTCAAATTTGATCTATGAGACAACTTTCATGCAAATGACACTTCATGGTGATCCTATGATTCGCTTGAACTGGCACGAACTTCCGGAAATTGAACTTACGGATTCTCGTGTTTCTTTTGGCCCTGAGGACATTTCCTTGGCAACGGATTCAATTGAGGTCAATGTTAAAATTCGTAATCTTGGAAGGGCAATCATAGATACGTTTGATCTTACCATTAATCGAAATTTCCCTAATTCAAATATTGATTCGAACTATGTTTTTAATATTCCCGGATTGAACTATGAAAATGTCATGAAATTTAAGTTGCCATTTCAACCGAGCCAAGGAATTGGGATTAATAAGTTCACTGTAAAGGTTGATCGCCCTGACTTTATTGATGAGCAGTATGATGAATTGATAAACAACCAGGTCGTTAAAAATTTTCTCATAAATGTAGATGGAGTGGAGCCAGTATGGCCTGAAAATTTCGCTGTGGTTCCAATAGATTCAATTAGTATAAAGGCTTCGACTATTGATGCACTCGCAGACTTTAATACCTATCGTTTTGAATTGGATACAACACCAAGTTTTAATAGTCAATTTGCTAGAACGCACAATTTGAGTGTGGAAGGAGGTTTACTTACCGTAAATCCCTCAGATTGGATTTATAAATCAAGTGGAATCCCTGCTCCATTGCAGCTGCAGGACAGCATAGTATATTTTTGGCGTGTGGCTCTCGAAGATACTGAGCTTATCTGGAAGCAAAGGTCATTTCAGTACATTACAAACAAAAGAGGTTGGGGTCAAGATGTATATGGACAATTTGTGTCTAATTCATTCAATGGTGTTGAACTAAATCCCGCGAACCAATATAGAGAATTTACACCTATTGAAGCAGATATTTCTTGCCTTTGTAAATCCACTTCTCAATCACCGGGGCATTATGACAATGCTTGGTATTTAAATAGCATTCAACAAGATTATAATATTTGCACTACCACTCCGAAATTTCACGTCGCTGTAGTCGATAAAGCAACTCTTGAAGCGTGGGGCACACGCTATGTTAATGCAAATGGTTCAGTTTCGAATCCAGGAAATGATTTTGGCAACAATAATGATAATGGAGCATGTGAGAACCGTGTAATGAAATATTTCACATTTAATCAGACCAATGCTACTGAGCTAAATGCATTTAAAAATTTTATTGAAAATGAAATTCCAATTGGTAATTATGTGCTGATTTATACTCCGATGACAACACGCTATGATCTATGGAACGCATTGAGTCCGGATTTGTATAATACTTTTTCGGATATGGGTTCTGATAGTATTGTTCCCGGAAGGCCAAATCGTCCATTTATCTTTTTGACTCGAAAAGGAGATCCTAATTTTGTTGTGGAAATTTTTTCTCAGAACAATGAGGATATTTATTTGGATACATTAATTTCCGGTGCAGAGGTTCTTGGATTTGAGTCTTCACCTGTAATTGGTCCTGTAAAAGAATGGGAATCTATTCATTGGAAACAAAACCCATTGGAGTCCAATACGGCAGATACAACTTATTTAGAAATACAGCTCTTAGATGAATTGGGAAATTACCAAAGTTCAATTGATACATTATTTACGCAACATGATTCTATAATTAATCTGCAGAGTATAATCGATGTGGGATTGAATCCAAAAATAAAGCTGCTCAGTAAATATAAAGACCCTATCAACCAAACACCTGCGCAAATGGATTTTTGGCATGTTTTATATGATCCAATTCCAGAAGCAGCCATAGTCGGAAATGGTAATTTTCTTTGGGCACCTTCAGACACCTTACAGGAAGGACAGCAGGGTTCATTTTCCATAGACGTTGCAAATATTAGCGATGTCTCTATGGATTCTTTATTGGTTTCATATTTTATTTTAGATGAAAATCAGGAAAAACATTTCATCCCTTATGAGAGAACTGACTCCTTGAGAATTGGAGCTCTCTTGTCCGATACGATTACTTTTGAGACTACAAATTTAGTAGGCTCAAATTTCTTCTGCATGGAGGTGAACCCATATGTGGACTTAAACTTAACGCTCACAGATCAGCCGGAACAGTCTCATCTCAACAATGTGCTTCAATATCCTTTTACAGTGGTTTCGGAGCATATTAATCCAATTTTAGATGTTACCTTCAATGGGATTCATATTTTGAATAAAGATATCGTAGCGCCAACTTCTGAGATAAATATTTCGTTAAATGATGAGAACCCATATTTGCTTTTGGATTCTGACGCAGATACCTCTTTATTTGGCATATTTATTACCGATCCTGATGGTGTTACTTTACGAATTCCATTCGTAGATGCGGCAGGAAACATTGTGATGAACTGGGTTCCTGGTGATGGTAATCAAAACAAGTTTAAAATTAGCTATCCTGCTTATTTTGATAAGTCAGGGATATATACACTTCTTGTTCAGGGTTCAGATAAGTCTGGCAATGAATCCGGTGATTTTGAGTATCAAATTGATTTTGACGTTGTGCATGAATCACGGATTTCGCAGCTCATGAATTATCCAAATCCATTTTCGACCCAAACGAGGTTTGTTTTTACGCTCACAGGTGACCGCGTTCCGGATGACCTTTTAATTCAGATAATGACCATTAGCGGTCGCGTTGTAAGAGAAATATCTGAAGGTGAAATAGGTCCTATTCAGATTGGACGAAATATAACTGAATTTGCGTGGGATGGAAGAGATCAATTTGGAGATTTATTAGCAAATGGAGTTTACCTTTATCGTGTCAAAGCTAAAATAGATGGAAAAGACATCAGCATCTTAGATACAGACGCCAACCAATATTTTCACAATGGCTTAGGAAAGATGTATATTATTCGCTAGCTAGAAGAATTTACAGCTAAAGATTGCAGTATCATCGACAAAACTTAGGTCTCCTCTCCAATCGTCTAGCTTTGAAAATATAATATTATTCATATCCTCCATTTTTAATGGAGCATATGACTGCGCTGCCTTTATGAGTTGGTTTACACCAAATAGTTTTCCTTCATTATTTTCGAGCTCAATTAAACCATCTGTATAAAGCACAAATGTTGAGTTAGGACTTAGCTCAATCCTTCCGATATTTATCTTCGGTATTTCGTCGAGCATACCAAGTCCGATACAGCCCTTATCAAGCATAAATATTTTTCTCCCATGTAATATAAAAGGGTGATTGTGTCCTGCATTCACGTATTTCATTTGTCTTGTGTGCGCATTATAATGGGCTATGAAAAATGTAATGAATTTTTCTCCTTTGGCGCTTCTCATTACTTTTTTATTGAGCTCTTCTATCAGAAAGTGCATCTCAAATCTTTGGTATTTAAAAAGTGTTCTAATGGTAGCCTGAAAATTTGCCATTAATAATGCTGCGCTGATTCCTTTCCCTGAAACATCCGCAATACATATAATATACTCATCATCTCCAAGCGGTATAAAGTCATAGTAATCGCCACCAATAGCATGTCTTGGGATGTATTTTGCCGAAATGTCCATTTTTTTGTTCGAAGGTAGCTCAGAGGGAAACAATAGCTTCTGCATTTCAGAGGCCACCTCTAATTCTTTTGATATTCTTTCTTTGATGACATTTTGTTCCCCGAGTCTTTTATTTTCAACAGCAACCGCAATAATATTTGTCAGTGTCTGTACGAATGAAAAATAGCTTGTTTCATTCTCACTATCAAGATTACTGGAAAGCAATAAAAATGCAAGTGGCTTTTCAGAGTGGAATACTGGGATAATTACCTGAAATTGATGTAGAATTCTAGATTTTGAGGACTCAATAATGGTAATTTCCTTGAATCGACTAAACTCTTTATCAATTGCTTTCAAGTCAATTTTTCCTTTAAAGCCAATTTTTACAGGATTTTCCCATTCTTTTTGGTTCATGAGCAACACGAATTTTGAAAACCCTAGCTGCTCTTTAAGGATGAATGTGAATATCTTCATCAAATGCTTTACTGGTGCATTTTCGTTGATTGCATTCGTGATTTCCAACAAAGACAATAGCTTGATCTCTTTAACCTCATTTTGGTATACTAAATCTTGCTCCCTTGTTGTATACATGATTATTTTTTGAATGGCTTTGGCAGGTTTCGTAATGCTGCTAATTCCCTGAATTTCTGTTTTGCCTCTACACAAGGTGTTCCGAAGTATATTTTACCTTCCTCAAGGTCTTTTGAGATTCCTGATTGTGCCAATACGACAACATTATCGTGAATGGTAACTTTGCTTGCACATCCTACTTGTCCCCATATGGAAACATTATTTTTTATCGTAACGCAGCCAGCAATTCCGGTTCCTGATGCGATAATACAATTTATACCAATCACAGTATCGTGTCCAATTTGAACAAGGTTGTCAATTTTGGTTCCTTCACCAATGGTCGTATAAGACGATACACCGGCATCAATCGTGGATGCGGCTCCAATTTCAACGTGACTTTCAATTTTTACTCCTCCTATAGTATTCATACGTGTGTGCCTCCTGTTTTTGGTATTGTAGTAAAATGCGTTATGTCCAATGACTGCATTTGGGCCTATAATAACATTGTCTTTTATATCCACATTATCCATGATTACTGCCCCAGGAAGGATTCTTGTATGTGAACCAATTTTAATATTGTTACCGAGTGAGACATTTTTTGCAATGATTGCACTTGAAGCTATTTTTTGGTTTTGATTTGAACCTAATACAGTTTTTGGGAAGAAGATATTACATAACTTGTTGTAGTCATCAAAGGGATTTTCCGATAAGATAAGTGCCTTTCCTGCAGGTGATTCAATTTGCTTATTTATAATGATGGTATTAGCCTTTGAAGCAAGTGCTTTTTCGTAATATTTTTGATGGTCCACAAAGATCAGGTCACCTTTTTCTACTTGATTTATCTCACTTAATCCTGTGACTATATGTTTGTCAGGACCTTGAAAATCTTTCTTTAGCTCTGCTGCTATTTCTTCAATGTATTTTGGAGAAGTAAATCTCATTTGTTGCTTTTTTCAAAAATAAGGATTGAAAGAATACTTTATGAGCTGACCAAAAAGACTTATCACCTTAGCTATGTTCAAACTAGTTATCTAATATTTAATGAAAAGTTTTGATGTTATTAAAAAAGAAATTCCTATTTTTGCAATCCATTTTGAACAATCTATTATGAAAAAAGAGATACATCCAGATGATTACAGACTTGTTGTTTTTAAAGACATGTCTAATGATTATGCATTTTTATGCCCTTCATGTGCTCCAACAAAGGAGACAATTAAATGGGAGGATGGTAATGATTACCCTCTAGTTAAGCTTGATATTTCTCACAAGTCTCACCCGTTCTTTACAGGTGTTGCTCAGTTTGTCGATACGGCTGGTAGAATTGATAAGTTCAAGAATCGTCATGGCAGACATATGAAATAAATAATTTTAAAATATTCTGAAAGCCCTTTGAAGAAAGGGCTTTTTTTATGCCGAATATTTTTGGATTGCTCTGTTTATTCTGTCATTTATGGCTTTGCCAATTCCACTTTCGGGCATGAATTCAATATAAATTGATTTGAACCTATTTGCGTCCATCACATGAAAGGATCGATAAAGCTCTTTTGCTGCGGCATCTATATTACCAGTTTCACTTAGCAAAAATTGATTTTCACTAGGGAAATCAGGGTGAAGGGTATCAAAGCCAATAAATCCGCAATTAGAAAGATCCTTCTCCTTATTTTTTTCTACTATATTAAACATTGCTGTATATGGAGCATAGTGATGTTTAACCATTCCGCTTGCTAGGGGTGCTTGGTTGTCCTCTACTTTGTCTTTTACATGAACTTTTTTTTGAATGCAGGTTTCAATAGCCTCGATTGAAATACTACCAAGTCGATATATGAATAGATTATCGTTTTCGAAACCTATTATTGTTGATTCTATACCTTTTTCGCAAATGCCTCCATCCAAAATATATGGAATTCTTGAATTGAGCTGTTCATAAACATGAAATGGTGAAGTTGGGCTAATTCTTCCGTAAAGGTTTGCACTTGGCGCTGCAATAGGATAATCAAGTGTATTTAGTAGTGAAAGACATAATTCATGCCCGGGCACTCTAATGGCAACATGAGATTTCCCAGAAGTCACCGCATCAGGTATGCTCTCGCTTTTAGGAAGAAGCATCGTCAATGGTCCAGGCCAAAAATTTTCGGCAAGAACTTTGGCCTCTTTTGGGATTTTGGTGATATCTTGAAATGCTGACGATGCGTCTTTATAATGAAGTATAAGCGGATTCGACAAGGGTCTTTTTTTTGCAGTATAAATTTTCGAAATCGCCATGGGGTCCTTTCCATTCGCCGCAAGTCCATAGACTGTTTCTGTTGGAATCGATATGATATCTGACGAGTCTAAAAGAAGCTTTGCTTTGTTAAGGTCAATTCCTATTTCAGTCCGAATCATAGTCAAAAGTAATGATATCTATTATTAATTTGCATAACATTTACTGAACTTTATTTTCTGAAACAACCTTACTATATATACGTTTCAATGAACGATCATCCATAATAATATGCGATTCGAACAATATTTCATTGAATATGTCTATTTTTGTTTAGACTTATTCTAAATAATATGGGGATTGTTCTTGCTGATAGTAATGATTTGGTGCGTGCTGGTTTGCGCTCGATCGTATCTATACAAACGGGTTTGCCGATTGTCGGTGAAGCTACGAACAACGAAGAGCTTTTTGAGCAAATCATGTCATTTAACCCTTCAATAGTCATTTTAGATTTTACCGCTGATGGTTTTACCATTGATATAATTTCAAAAATTCAAAAGCTTAAAACAGACCTCAGTTTTATTGCCATTACTCCTGAACAAAATGCACAAATACTCGTGGATGCGCTTCGGATAGGGGTGAAGAGCTATGTTAAAAAGGATTGTGAGTTGTCGGAAATTGTAAATGCCGTTATTGAAACAAGTAAAGGAAATAAATTTTTCTGTGGACAGATTCTTGAAACGATTCAAAAGGCAGAGATTGATGTTAATGATTTGGATTTTGAATCCTTCACCTGCGAGGCTGTTGTTTTGAGCGAAAGAGAAAATGAAATTATTAAGTTAGTAGCGGAGGGCAATACCAATGGAAAAATTGCCGATCTCCTATTTTTGAGTAACCATACCGTAAATACACATCGTAAAAATATAATGTCGAAACTGGGGGTTAAAAATACTGCTGGTATTGTTATGTATGCTGTTAAAATGAATATTGTTTCTCCAAATCGCTTTTTATTTTCTCCAAATAATAGCTAGAATCGGACAATCATTTTCAAATTAAACCTTCTTTGCGTGAGGTAATTGGGGATAGAATAATAACGACCACCCACATCTTGAATCCATTGTTTTGATAGTACGTTGTTGATTCCAAGAAGGTTGAATATTTCTAAAGACAAAAGCGCTTGGCTAAAGTTTTTCTTCCAGAATGAATTTTTTGAAGCTCTGCCCATGAAGTCGTATGACATACCTAGGTCGACCCTAAAGTATGATTTCATTCTTAAAGTATCTTTATAACGTGTTGGGTCTGGAGGACCATATGGCAATCGAGTTCCAAATTGCATCCCCATCTGCACAGTGAAGCTCTCTAGGCCTGGCATTTGATCTTGAACCAAGGCACCAAAATTAAAAAGCTGGTCTGTTGGTCTGGGTATGAATCCAGGATATATTATTGCACTATCGGTAACGACCTGGTCGTCGCTGAATCCAAAAATGATGCGTTCTCCTGACTGATTATAATACTCTATATATTGATCATCAAGTATATCTTCTTTTGTTGAGAGTAAGCCTATTTTAAAGAATGATTCAATACCTTTAACAAATTCTCCGTGAATGTTAATATCTAAACCATAGGCATAGGCTACAGCGTTATTTTCTGCATAATATCTAGTACGAACGTTTTCTATTTGATATGGGTTGACATCCCACAAGTATTTATAGTATAATTCACCTGAAAACTTGAATGGCAACTCTCTTTGCCACATATTGAAATAAAAATCAGTACCAGCAACAACATGCACCGATTTTTGTGATTGAACATCTGTTCTAAGGGTTCCGTCGAAGTATCTAAACTCTCTATAAAAAGGAGGTTGATAATACATTCCTGAGGATAATCGGTAAGAGATGTTTCGTTTTTTTATTGTTTCATTTTGTACCACGAAAGCGCTAGGGTAATAAACCAATGCAACTCTCGGTGTGAGATATAGCTCATTATTGATAGTCGTATATCCTCCTCGCGTTCCGATACGAAGCGCAAGCTTTGAGCTAACCTCCTTTACTGTATCACTCAAAAATAATTTTTGTTTTTCACCATGCTCTCCAACTTTATAGCTTCTGGTGATAAAAAT
>CESA01021769.1_pt1 | contig 47559 bp, 42 predicted proteins | sample 531061 | NCBI WGS metagenome assembly CESA01 (sample SAMEA2621254, study PRJEB7988) | marine metagenome | biome: marine biome (ENVO:00000447); feature: surface water layer (ENVO:00002042); material: "saline water (ENVO:00002010), including plankton (ENVO:xxxxxxxx)" | depth 5 m
GCTTGAAAGGGATGCTGAGAGGTTAGATGATTATTATACTATATCAGCAAATTATATAAATAGTAAGGAATTAACACCAGAATCTGCAGTATTAGGTCCTGAATATAATTATGGTGATTACATAAAAAGTCCTAAAAATCTAGGTATGAGTTCTAGAGGAGAGATCAGGGTATTAGAAAAAGATGTTAATGGATTATTTGCTTATGTAGATGTATTATTAAAAGGTAAAAGTAAGGCGATTAAAGGAGACGCTGTATTAGGTCCACAGACTTTTGTACCCACTGGAGCAACGTGTCAATTAGACATTGGTCCTAATCAAGAACGCACCGTTCAAAGATATATATATAATAGTTTTAAACCAACTGGTAATATACCTATAGATGGTGAGGACGGTAGTATTAAAGACGCGCGAGGTTTAATACCAGGACTTTTAGAAAATGCCGCAAAATTTAATCCCATGGATATGTTTGAATCTTTATTAGATTCAAATCCTAAATGTATGATGCTTAAAATGCCAACAACTACATCTAGTGGTGCAGAAATAGCGGAAGAATATCCTGTTTCTATTGTAGACATCGGACAAATGGACCCATGTAGTTTTATATATTACGGTAAAAGAAATCCCGTTACACAAGTATCATGTGGTGGCGGAATAGATGAGGATGCTGCGAGGAGAGCGAGGAGAAGGAGGAGGAGGAGGAGAAGGAGGAGACGAGGATTTCAAAATATCTATGATAAAACAGAAAATATATATGATAAAACATATGTTGAAATAGATGATATCTTTGATACAGGTGAATTATATATATTCACAATGGGTCTTATATTTATGTATGTAGTCTTACGAGGATTTAAAATAGATATAGACAAGTAAATTATTATTAAATATATATTTTTTTCAAATATATATTTAATTTTTATTGTATGAACGCCTTGTTTTAGGTCTTCCTCTCTTTTTTTTTGATTCACGTTTTTCTTCTACCATTTCATCTGCATCATCATCATCGTCATTGTTAAAAATGGATGATAACATATTAAAAGGATACATAATTGCCTCAGATATCTGTACTATATAATCATCATCATCTAATTCTACTTCAACTTCTTTTTCATGTAAAACGTCATCGCTTTCAATATTTTTTTTTGATTTAGAATAATGTTTTTTTGTTTTTCCACGAGGCATTATAAGTAATTTTGATATTATTAATTGAGTAATTTATCTTATTTATTTCTAGTTTTTCTAAATCTATTATTTTTTTTAAATTTTTTTTTGCTTTTGTTTCCTCCATTTTGACCTTTCCAATAAGCAGCATTTCTTCTATCTCTTATAATAGTAGCGAAATTTCTAGGTTTAAATAAATTAAAAATATCGAGATCAATATTGATATCAAAATCTAATATTTTTCTAATAATATTTGAAATTCTCACTAAATCTCCTACCGGGTCTAATATAATAGCGTTATATGTCATTAGTTATACTATGTTAATATTACTTTTTTTTCTACGTTTATATGTTTTTTTTAAACGACGAGTTTTTTTTAAGCTACCTCCTGCTGGTGGTAGTCCTGGTGGTCCTGGTAGTGGTGGTCCTGGTGGTCCTGGTAGTGGTCCTGGTAGTGGTCCTGGTGGTCCTGGTGGTGGTCCTAGTCTCTGTCCTGGGAAATTTGTCATGATTTTTTTCTTTAAATCTTGTTCAAATTTTCCTTTTAAATTAGTAAGCTGATTGTTTAAACCGCTATCAATTTTTTGTTGCAAGTTTCCTGTTAAAGTAGCAAACTGATTGTCTAAACCGCCCTGAAATTTTTGTTGAAATAAATTTGATAATTGATTTACAAAAAGATTTATTGTTTCAGTTAGATCTATAACAACTCTATTTTCTTGACCTCCTTTATATATTTTCTTGTTTTTTTTTTTTCTTCTAGTATTTCTCTTCTTCATATAATAATATAATATTATATAAAATTAATAATAATTATTATACCTTTATGCGTTTATTTACCTCAACTGCAACCATGGCACCAGCTATTTGTGATAAAATATATGGCATTAAATCATTTTTATTTAATTTACCCATATACGCTAGCGCGATAGATACAGCAGGATTAAAATGTCCTCCAGAAATGTTTCCTCCTAAAATAATAACAATAGCTAATGCAGAACCAATAGCTAAAGGATTACCTACAGCTAGTATAATAAAAACGAAAAATAAAGTTCCTAAAAATTCAACAATGAATCGGTTCATTATAATAAATAATTATATTTTATTTATTATAATGAGTAAACCAATTGAAATAAAAGGAAAAAGAAATATCGATAAATTATTTAACACGGATACTCCTTCAATAAGAACGTCCAGTATAGCAAGTAAAGTAGATAAGATATGGCTAGAACATTACGTACAAGCAAATATTATTAATAAATTATACTTAAATATAAATTTTGAAGATAATAATTTAATTATAAGCGACCTAAAAAAAAAAATATCTGGATATAAATCGCAAGATCAAAAAAAAAACATTTTTAATAAACAAGATTTTATCGATTATGAAAGTTTAGTTCAAATGATGGTTGAAAGTAAAATGAAATGTTTTTATTGTAAATGTGATATGTATTTAATTTATGAAAAGGTAAGACAAATGAATCAATGGACCCTAGACAGAATAGATAATAACATTGGGCATAATAAAAATAATCTAGTTATTGCTTGCTTAGAGTGCAATTTAAAACGTCGAAATATAGATAAAGATAAGTTTTTATTTACTAAAAGATTAAATATAAAAAAAGAAGAATAATATATATATAAATGACTGAAAATAATAAATGGAGCAATGGCACTTTTCAAGAAAAATCATATAAACAAGAAAGGGTTGTATGTGAACGTACCTTTATAGTCCAAGAAAGTAAAAGAGAGGATATAGAAAAAAAATTAGAAGGTCGTGCACTATTAACACACACAAATACAAACCCTTATATGATAAATAATTCATATTTAAAAGATTTAGACGTACAACAAAAATTTTTAATACCACAGAATTCTAATTTTAAATAATTACATATACTATATATATGCTTAAAAGAGACTATTTATTTCCAATTGCATTTTTAGTTTTACCTACATTACTGGCATTAGCATTATTTATAGAACAAAAGGTGTTAAGCCACGGTTCTTACATATATGAAATACAAGATTCAGATGAGTGGTATAATAAAGATTTAAATTTAAAAAATGCTTCATGGGATGAAGTAAAACTTGAAATAAAATTATTTAAAGACATTACAGATAAAGTATACAGCAATTTTGCTAAAGATACATATGATAAAAATTCATTACACGTTTTAACAATGCAATTCCATAAGAAATTGATTATTTTAAAAAACTATTTATCTAATTTAGATAAAGAAACAATACAAGATTACGTTGAATATGAAAACATACTAGACGGTATAGAAAAAAATCTAGAACAATTAATTTCCTATAATCAAAATATGATAAAACCTGATTATAGTACCGAATTTGCTAATATTGTAAATATAATATATTTACCATTAGCAGTTATAACAGGTTATTTCGGTATGAATTTTGCTAGTATGGGTGCACATAGTAAAAAAGACCCTGGTGTATTGAATGAAAACCAAGGACAGCTTTTCGTTTTCACTATATCAGCAATTGTTATAATAGTTTATATGTATATTATGTACGAAACTAACAAGCCTTATGGTGGGTTTGATTTTTTTTACAAAGGAACAAATAAATTTACTTTTACCGATTATATTTTTGGAACAAAAGAACAAGAAAAAGAAAAAAAGAAAAGAGATAATGCGGGGGAAAAAATTTTACAAAAATATAATAAAGAAATAAAAAATGAAAAAAAAATATACACAAATACAGAACCTCCTATTTCTTTAAATATCTACGATAAAGAAACAGACTCCCTTGCGCCACCTATTATAAGAGACACCCATTTAGGACCTTTTGACGATTCATTATTCACACAAAATATATAATTATTTTATCTGTAAAAAAAAAAATAAATAATTACTTTATAATGCCAAAAAAAACTAATATGGTTATACCAAAAGAAACTGATATACCCAGTAAAAAATCAAGCAAAGACCTTTCAAAAGAAGAATTAGAAAAAAAAGTATCCGAATTAGAAAAAAAATTAAATTTACTTGAAACAAAACAATGGTCAAGTTATATAGATGAATATATTGATACTTGGTATGAAGAAAATAAAGATGATGTTGATATAGGTAATATAAAATTATTTGGATTGTTTAATGTAGATGTTATGCCAGATGAACTTGAAAAACATATCTATAAAAAAGTATTTAAAATAATGTTTTCTCTTTTAAAACACAAATTATAAATATATAATTAAATTTTACTTATATATTTACAAAATTTCCAAATCTCTAATTCTCCAGTATTCCGAACTACCGTTAGGTAATGGTCTGCGAATGATAAAAGGTAGTTTTTTTTGTTCCAGTTCCATTTTGGCTATTACAAAACTGTCAATTATGTTATCATCTATATCAATAAAAGGTTTTGAACCAGAATTAAGTTGACTTGCCCTATAACCTAATATTTTTGAATATTCATACTTGGTTAATACTGATAATGTTTTATGAAAATCATCTACAATTTCATTATTTTTATTTCTTGTCACCTTTGATACTTGGTATACTTCGTCATAATTATGGTGAAGCTTTTCAGGATGATAATTTACTAAATAATCTTCCTTAATATTGAAATCCATTTTGTCCATAGGTAATTCATCTTCATCCTCATCCTCATCTTCGCCTGCATCGATTTCTGCATCATCTATATCCATGTCAAATTTAAAATTACTATCAGTCTCGGGTAAAGTGTCTTTTTCTAGTAATGTTTTAGAATCCATTAATTTATTTATTTCTAATGCTTTTTTATCAAAATCTGTATTTTGTTCATCATCGTCCTCTTCCTCATCATCCTCATCATCCTCATCATCCTCTTCACCCAAATTAATTACTTCTTTATTTACAGTATCTTCTCCAGCTAAACTTTCCATTTCAGCATCTTCTATTGACCCTACGGAATCTTCATCGCTTTCGGACATTATATAATAATCTTTTATATTCTTTTATTTATTTCAATTTTTATATTATGTTAAGACGATTTCCATATTTTATCACAATGAACACATAAATATATAAATCTTAAATTTGTATTATCGTATCTAATATAAATTACTTCTTTTTCATCTGCTTTATCATTATTACTAGGACATTCTTCATTTGGACAAGGAATATTATCTAATCTTGGAAGAGTAGGGTCTAATTTTGTAAATTCATTTACAGTATTCATAATTTTTTGGTCCGTTTTTTTTATTTGTATTTTAGATACACATATACTTTCTATAACATTTGCTTCATTATTACCACAATTTCTGCAATAATAAACCAAAGAATCTCCCGCATCTGTTTCACTTTTTTCACCATCTTCACTTACTCTTATATAAAACATGTTATCACATTTTTCGCAAAATTTCATTAGTATATATATATATGTAAAATATCATTATTTTATTTCAATTTTTTTTATATTTTTAATAAGCTTGGAATAATTTATTTCGATATTTGTCATGTCATATACAGAAACGGATAATTTTTTTGTTTTCTTATTTAATTTATTTTCCTTTTCTAAATTATTTAATATATCATTTTTATTTTCAATAAAATGTTTTTCGATAAAACCTGAAAATAAATCGTAAATAAAACCCTTTTTTTTTAAAATACCATAGATTGCAACCTCATAATTTTTATATTTAATTATTTCATTATAATATTCAAGTTCACTATGTTTTTCGGTAATACCTGGTTCATGAATTAATGGATTATTAGTAAATAATATACATAAAGATAAAAGAACCGTAGATAAAGTTATACACGAAGTCCACTCATCTCCTTTCCACGTATTTAATATAGATAAACAACATTTTCCGTTTCTGTATAAATTAGGATGAAATCTAGTAATACCGTCATTTGTTAAATAATATACTGTAGGGGGTTTATACGGATAATCTGGAGGAAACATAAATCTGAAAAAATAATACCCATTTTCATATGGAGTATCTTTTGCACCTATAATTAACGCATAACCATTTAATATATTATCTTCATCGTGTTGATAATATATATTTTGTTTATGTAAAGGATTAATTGTAATTTCTTTTACATCACTTATAATTCTAGAAATGCAATCTTTTCTAATGCAACCTTCTATGCTCATATTAATAATAAAAAGAGAATTATCTATATATTTATTTAATATATATTTTTCGATTAATCATAAAAAAATTGAGATAAAAATTTCTCCAGAATATATAATCATTAATTATGCCATCAAATGTTATAAATGATTTACAACGTTTTTTAAGAAACCATAAAGCTACTTCTAATGATAAAATAACACATACAAGAATAGGTGATAAAAAATTAGGAATTTATGGAGGAAGTTATTGTATAGATGGAGATAATCTAACAAAGTTTTTAAATATATATCGTAAAACGGTTTTTGAAGAAAACACGCATGAATATTTAACTGAAAAACAAATCGATAATGGACCTATTTTAGTAGATTTTGACTTTAGATATGATATTTCAATATCTACACGGCAACATGATGAGGAAACTGTAATATCAATTATGGATTTGTATACGGAAAAATTAAAAAAAATTTTAAAATTTGAGGATGATAAAGAATTTCCAATATATATTTTTGAAAAACCATCTATAAATGTAATGGAAAAAGAAGAAATTGTTAAAGATGGAATACATATGATAATAGGAATTAGCATGCCACATAAAGTGCAATCTTTATTGAGGGATGAAGTATTAAAAGATATTGAGAATCAAGGTCTTGAATTACCTTTAGAAAATACGTGGGATTCTGTGTTAGATCGTGGGATTACTGAAGGATATACAAACTGGCAAATGTATGGTTCTAGGAAACCTAACAATCAAGCATATCAATTGACAAAATATTATATGGCGAGAATTGATTTAAATGATGGGGAATTTGTAATAAATGAAATGGAAACTAGTTCCCTAGATTTACAATATGATTTAATTAAATTATCCGCACAATATTCTAAACATCCTGCATTTGAATTAAATGAAAGTTTTAAGGATAAATTAAATCCTACTAAAAAAAAGAAACCAAAACTTAAATTAAAATCTATTAATACAAACTATGATATAAATGATATAAAAAATGTGGATGAACTAGATTCAGCACTTGAACATATTATTAATACAAATGATTCATATAATTTTAACAGAGGTTCTTTTAGTTTAAAAGAAATTCATGGATATGTTATGCTTTTACCCGAAAGTTATTATGGTAAAGGCTCTTACGATAAATGGATTAGAGTAGGTCTAGCATTATATCATACAGACCGCCGATTGTTTTTATCATGGATAAAATTTAGTAGTCAATCAAAAGATTTTGATTTTTCAGATATTCCTGGATTCTTTGACTTTTGGAAAAAATTTGGTGAAAATAAAAAAGAAGAACTTACACATCGTTCTATTATGTTCTGGGCCAGAAATGATGCGCCACGAGATAAATATGATGAATTTAGACGTGAAACATTAGATCATTATATTGATATTACCGTAGCAGGTGATTTTATGCCTTCTCATGAAAATAAAAAAGGAAAAGAAATGAACGTTGCTCAACAATGCGCGAGAGATTATGATTTAGCCGTTGTTTTGTATCAAATGTTTAAAGACCAATTTATATGTTATAGTCAGAATGGAAGAGGAAAATGGATGAAATTTGATGGAAATAGGTGGCTTGAAAATGAAGAAGCATGGAGTTTGCGAAAAGCTTTGTCTGAAGAAATGTATAGTGTATATCAAGAAAAAGTTGTAGCGAATATGAGTTTTGTACAAACCTTTGAGGAAGACGACCCTAGATGGAACGCAATTAGAACTAGAACACATAACTTGGCTCAATGTTGCCAATTACTTAAAAAAAGTAGTCCAAAAGATAATATTTTAAAAGAAGCAAAGGCTTTATTTTACGATAAAGACTTTCTAGAAAAACAAGACCAGTATCCATATTTACTATGCTACAATAATGGTGTTTACGATTTTAAAGAAAATATCTTTAGAGATGGAAGACCAGAAGATTATATTAGTAAATCAACAAATATAGACTATATTCCTTTAAGTAAAATTAATCAAAATACACTTGAGGAAATAAATGAATTTATGGAACAACTATTTCCTATAGAAGAATTAAGAAATTACATGTGGCAACATCTGGCCTCTACATTGATAGGAACAAACGAAAATCAAACCTTCAACATATATACGGGATGTGGTAGAAATGGTAAGTCTATGTTAGTGATGTTGATGTCAAAAATACTTGGAGAATATAAAGGTACGGTACCTATAACTCTTATTACTCAAAAAAGAAATAGTATAGGTGGTACTTCATCAGAAGTCGTACAACTAAAAGGTCTTAGATATGCCGTTATGCAAGAACCAACTAAAGGAGACCAAATAAATGAAGGTATTATGAAAGAAATTACTGGTGGAGATCCCATTCAAGGTAGAGCATTATATAAAGAAATGATTACTTTTATGCCACAATTTAAATTAGCAGTTTGTACTAACACTTTATTTGATATTAAAAGTAATGATGATGGTACCTGGAGGCGCATTCGAGTCTGCCCATTTATGTCAAAATTTACGGAAAATCCCGTAGATGATGATGAAGATTCTCCTTATCAATATAAAGTAAATAAAAAATTAGATGAACGATTCGATGATTGGGGACCCGTTTTTATGGCTAAATTAGTCGACATTGCATCAAAGGCTAAAGGAAACGTTGAAGATTGTAAAATTGTTATGGCAAGAAGTGAAGAATATCGAGAAGGTCAAGATTATTTGGCAGAATTTAATAAGGAAATGATTGAAAAGTCCCAAGATTCTGTAGTAAAAAAAGATGAACTTTATGAAGAATTTTGTAAGTGGTATAGGGAACACTATGGAAGAATTGTTCCAAAGGGTAAAGAAATCTATGACTATATGAATAAAAAATATGGAAAATGCAAAAAGAAAATGTGGTCTGGCGTTAGAATTATTTATCAATATGATGAAGAACAACAAGAAGAAACAGGGGAAGTAGAAGAAAATGAATAAAAATTATATTAGATATTAAAACCGTTTTTAATAATATTATTTAATTAAAATAATATTATTTAATTTAACATTTTTTTATTTAAAATTACACTTCCAAAGTACAAAAAAATATATAAAGAAATATAAATCATAAACATTTCCATTCTAGTTATTATATATGGCCACCATGGAAGTCCAAAAATTACGATAGGTACTAATAGTAATATATAATGACTTTCCTTTGGTATAATTAATGGATCTACTGGCCTATATAAAACAGCCGCTATTAACAACATATGCAACAAAAAGAAAACTACATTCATAGTTTTAGAAGAAATCCCTAAAATACCTAACTGTTCTGCAGGTTGCCTATTTTTTAGCTGTCTTACATAAATGTCAACCCCACCAATAGTTCCTATAATAATATTATGAAGCATTATTTTTGCCGCAACCTCTTTAAAATTTAAATATAATATTATACCTAATGGAACCGCAAATGTAGATATAAATTTAAACATACCATTTATATTTTTCATTTATATATTAATACGATAATTTTTCTTTTTTCCAAACACCATTGCTATTTTTAACCCAATACATATCACCGTCATCTGTATCTTCGTAATTTGGATGCGCTTCATAATAATTTGTTTTAAACGTGTTATAAATAGAACACCTTTTGCCAGTTTCGCCATTAATTTCTTTATCTGCTTCATCACTTTCTAATGTTTCTGTACCCTTATCAATACATATATAATCGGCGTGGTTTATATCATCAAAATTTGACGCAAGTTCATTTGCATCAACATAATCTTCTACTTCATTCTTCGCTTCAACTAAATTTTCTAAATCTTGGTCGTTTGATAAAAGATAATCTAATTCTTTCGCATAATTATCTGTATAATTAGACTTTTTTTCTGAAGTTTGTAGAACTACTTTACTCGCTTTCTTTAATGAATCTGCAACGTCTGATAATGTTTCCTCTCCTTTAACATTTGGAATATTAATCGTTATATTTTTTATTTCCTTATAAATATATCGCATACCTTTAATTAAAAAAAAAGACAAGTCGTGTATATAAAAAGGAAATGCCCCCATCAATATAAGTGTTATTATACTAGTTATTACATTGTAATCACCTCTGTATAAAAATAATAAACCATATATCGTAAATAAAATCCAATATATTATGTATATAATATTATAACTTTCATCAAACATTCTCATTTTTTCTTGTTTGTAAGCCGTGTTTCTTAAATTAGTATAATGTGCATTTTTTGTTAGTTTATCTTTTAAATATAAGTACTGACCTCCTATATAAGCATGATCCTTTTCTAAATTTTCTTTTAATTCTTCCAAATCTGTATCATCATCTATATCAATACCGTTATTTTTTTCAATTGTTTTATAACGATAAATATTTTCCATATTATAATTTAATCATATAATATATTTATCGTTATAATTAAATTCATTTATTCACTTCTTAAAGTAAAATCCCAATCAAATACTGCAGGTAATGTATCTGATAGATTAGTTCCGACTATCATTACTCCACTCGCATATATTATTGATATAGTAATCGCTAATACTATTGCTACTATGGCTATAGTAACGTCTATTATACCAGTTGCTAAAATTACCAATATAACTAAAGCAACTAATAACGCTATAAATATAGCTTTCATTCCTTCGTTAAAACTATCTAACCTTAGCGTAGACGCAGATAAAGAATTACCTTTTTGAATTTTTTTACGCTCGGTATCTCTTACTATATCATCATATGCATTCATATTTCCTTGAACACCTGATATATCTTCATGTAAATTTTGATATTCTGTATATAAGTCATTTCTATTTTCAAGATTACCAACTATATCATCAAAATCCGCATCAGAATAAGCGGTTTCTAACGTTTTATCAAATTCATCCATTCTATCTTCTACATTTTGCAACTTATCAGATATAGAATATTCTGCCATATAATATATAAAAATATAATATATGGAATTACTCATTCGAATTTATTATAGTAGAAACTGTTACTGCTCCAGCAACCACGCTACCTAACAATAAAGATACATACAGCATTTTTGCAGAATCATATTTTAATGATTCTGCCTCTAAATATCCTGAACCTGAATCTCGTAAAGAACCTGGTTTATTACTAATATCATCACTATTACTAGCCGCTACTGCAGAACTTGTTTTATATTTCAACATAAAATTATATCTCGCTTGATAATCCTTTAAACTTTTATCTAAATCATCTATATTTAAACTATCATCCGATCCATCGGCTTTAGATTTCATTTGAGCTACTATTTCATTTAGTTGATTTATGTAAAGTATAGCATCACTAAAATTAGTGGCACCACTTGAAAATGGATTGCATACGGCATCTGTTGTTGCTAAATCCGTATTACTCTCTTCTGTAGGCGCGGTTCCTCCAACATCATCCACTTCATCTGTTTCCGGCATTAAACCACAGGTTAAATTCACTGAATCTGGAAATAATGTAGAATCTGTTAAACTATCTGTACCCGCTATCGTATCCATAGCATCATCTCCTTGATATAGATCTTGAAATGTATAAGTACCACTATCCTCAGTGTAAAAGTATTTTTGACTTCCGTCGTCATATATGCCAGACGAGGTGTATAATGTTCCATCACTATCTAAACTTGAAAGTTCATCTTCTAATAATTCTACCTTTTCTTTATAGATTGCATATAATTCACTTAAAGTTAAATCAGCATAGGTTTCATTATTATCATCACCAACCTGATCGCCATTTCCGTCAGTTTGTAAAGAATCTGATAAAAATGTTTCAACTGATTTATAAATTGTTTTGTTATCATTTCCCTCTAAATTTTTAAATGTTCCTAAAGTCGTATTTTTTTGTTTTTCATATATACCTCCTTGTACGATGGAGTCATTAATATTACTAATATCAGATAATCTAGACATCTATATTATTTTACTATATAAAAATAATACTATCTAGAATATAATTCATAAATTAAAGCACTTAATAACATAACACCAACGGATAAATGAACCGGCCTCATTAATGCTATATCATATATTTTTTCATTGTTTTTTTTAACTTCTTCGGCTGCTTCAACTTTACCTAAACTTTTATAATATTCATTAAAAAAATTTACTACAGAACCATCATTTATAAAATTTCTTCTAGTACTACTACTCGAATAGTTATCATCATCATCTATTAAATTATTAAAGGATGAATCTAATGTATACCACTTTTCTGTAAGATCTTCTATAGCTTGTTCTGAATTGTCTAAAGTTTTCGTATCATAATTTTTACTTTTTACAAATTTAAATTCAGACATAATATATATTATAATATGTTAATATATATTATCTAATTATTTATGCAATATCTGTAATAATTACCTGTAATAGATGTTATACTTGGGCGGATAATCTCACAAATATCTCCTGGACGAAGACCTATTGCTATCGCAACTGGATCAAATCTAGATATTTCTGGTATGTTTGAATTGTCTAAAACATTATATCGCTTCTTAAATTCAACAATTTTCTCTTCCGTTAATTTTGTATGCTTTGGTACCATCTCATGTTCTAATACGTTAAATTGTAATGACATAATGTCTATTATATTTATATATATTGACTCTTCGGCCCACAACTGTTTCACTTCTGCTATTAAAGTGTCGCGACTTGACTTATCTTTCGTTATGATGATTAATGTATCATTTTTGTTCAAAATACTTTCTAAATTAAATAAATCATCAATAAAATCATGTATATTTTGCGGACGCAAAGAACGACCTAGATAGTATTTAACATATATTTTATTTCCTGTTTCATTAGAAACTAACATATCTATTTGTTTATTATTGTGCATGATATGTAATTCGTTTATACTAAATTCATTATAATTTTCTATATTATATCCTTGACTTTCTAATTGTGCAAGAAGTACCTTTCTGGAAGTGGAAAGTTTTGATATTTGACTACTTTGTTGATATAACGATGCCATGTCTTATATTTAATATATCTACAATAATTTAAATTCAATTTTATATTATATTTATAATTCTACTAACGTTATTCCATTCGTTGTTTTTATTTTTATATTTTCAACATTTTCTCTGTGAATTTTATCGTGACATACTTGACATATAGATAGTAAATTTCCTAAACTGTTTTTTGGAATGTGATTAATATAATTATTATCATCTGCATTTGTTTGATACTGTAAATGATGAATATCAACCGCATTTCTTTCTTTACATACCTGACATAAACCACCTGTTAATTTCTTCGAATTATATCTTGATGGTTTTAAATTTAAAATATTATCTTCCTTTTTATCTCGGATATATAAATATTTATTTCTTATTTCATGTGCTTTATTTAATATATCTTGAGGTAATTTGTATCCTTCTGCTACGGTTAATCCATAAAAAGTATCTCCCTGACCATCTTTTAAAATCCTATCATATTCTAAGATATTTGTCTTATTATTTAAACGTACTGATAAATGCTTTATAGACATTCTATCTAGTTCTTTCACCTCGTCATAATCACATATTTCATGATAGTGTGTTGCAAAAATATAACTACTTTTACGTTCATGTAATTTTATCAAAGATGCTACAATAATACTAGTCGCCGATTCAATCTCTGTTCCCGAACACACTTCATCTCCAATAATTAAACTATTCTCATCCGCTCCTTTTAAAATAGTTTTTAACTCTAACATCTCTACCGCAAATGTTGAAAGGCCTTTAAACAAATTATCATTGCCAAGAATACGCGTAAATATACTTTTATAAGGATTATATGTAAACTTAGATGCAGAAACAAAAAATCCTGCTTGAGCCATAATGACACTAATCCCTATTGATTTTATTAAACTACTTTTACCTACCGCATTTGTTCCAAATAAAAGTATTCCTTGTTGTTTACTATTTAATTCCACATCATTTGCCACATATGTCTCATTATTATTTAAATTTTCAATTAAAGGATGTCGCAGTTGTTTTGCCTCCACAAACGATTCGGTTTTTGTATCATCTATGGTTGGCATAACATGTTTATACTTTATAGCTAAGAATGCTTTTGCATAGTTCAAATCAAACTCTGCTATAAATTTTGCGATGACCTGGAGAGATTTATACCGTTCCTTTAAATTATCCGTAAATTTTCCATATAAATTACATAAAGAACCCGATATCTCTTTTTTTAATACATGTATTCTTTGACACATCTTTTGTATTTCTGGTGTTCTAATATATACACTTCCCTTTTTAGCTGGAATAGATTCCATTTCTAAATTTAAAATAAATCTATACTCTGACTCATCGTATTCATTTTTAAAAAATAACTCTTTTTCTAAAACCCCCTCGTCTATTTTTTCTTTTAACTTTTTAAATCTTGCATTGGTTATAATTATATTAGTTTCCTCTTTTTTTTCTTCTAACTCGACCATCGTGTTGCACAGCCGAGGAGCACGAACGTTGGTCGAAGTGACGAGGACGAAATTTAAATACTTTATAATAGATTCAAGTTTTGCCGATATTTCACAATATTCTAACATTAATTCATCGTGTTTATCATTTACACCTTTTTTTATAAAATTATCATCATAATATAAATTATTAACTAATCTTGCTTTTTCCTTATCTAAAAAATTACCTATAGAATAAATATATTCTCTGCATTTTTTTTTAACTTCTAAATTTTTTAATTCTAAAATCACTTCTCCTCCATAACTAGTATTTTTTAAATAAATTACATAAGATTTATATAATGTTAATATAATATCAATACTTTTTTCTAAATCATAAATATCGCTAGGAGTTGCATGTGAATTTACAATTTTTCTATTTAATTTTTCAATATCAATAATATTTGATAATTGTTTTCGAATGGTTTCAATAGAATTTTCTTCGTACTCTTGGCTAATGATTATATCTACCTTATTATATTTTTTACGCAAAATATCTGCGTTATTCACGGGATTAAGCATATCATGTTCAAACAATCTTTTACCCATCGATGTTTGACATTTATTAAGAAACTTTAGAATCGAACTTATATTTTTAGATGATTCTATTAAATCACTATTACTAGTTATATTAAGCTGCTTTAAAGAATGATTTGCTAATACTACCCGTTCACTTACATTCTTAAAAATTGGCTCAACTATTTTATCCACTAAACATGGATTGTGTTCATGTGTATATTCCAATAAAAAACAATAACTTTCTGTAGCGCATACATATCTATCATATTCATCAGAATAAGGTGTTAAAGAATTATCAAAAAATTTATTCAGTATTTCTTCTTGATATACTGGTTTTCTTGAATTTTCTATTTGTTTTAATCTAATAGGATTACAATTAGGGTCATTAACATTAAATTTTTCTACCATAGAATCAGTCAAAGAAGTGTATTTAATAACATTATCCATTTCATTATCGTCAAGATTATGTATAAAAATAATTTGTTTTGGTACATAAGAAATAATAAATCTCTCCATCTCATCATATGGCCTATGAGATGTTTCATAATCGCAACTGTATTCAAAAATGTAAGATGTTCCACTGTATATATCTATTGTAGACATTCCAACATATAGACAATATTTTTTTTGTTTAGAAATATACATTTTATTGATTGAAACACATGAACAATAGTTTGATATGTTATCAGAAATAGAATTAAAATAAGTTCCTGGAGAGATTATTTCTGTTAATTCGCGGATCCAGGTCCCATCAGATAATTGTTTTGTTTGTTCATATACAGCTACTATCCATTTTGCTGCATGAAGTCGTCCGCACCAATAATCTTTTCTATTTACTGGAAAACCAACCATATATAAAGGCTTACCTTTATGTAAAATTTTCTTATCACTCATCTTCATACCAAGTTCATTTCTATATTGATCTATATTACTTCCTGTAATTTCACCATCTATCTCTTTTGTACCGTACGTCTCAAAAAAATCACCTTGATGCATTACAACTATTGTTTTTTCTTTACCATATTTTTCATATAATTCTTGTGTATGTTTAAAAAATTCTTCATGTAGTTTTAATTTATCTTTTTGTTTCTTTTCCATTATTATATTATATAATATTGACTTTATATCATTCATTCATATAGTTATGCAGTAAGGTCCCCTTTGTTTTATTATTAATTTCACCCGATAAAATAGAATCTTCGTATATTTTTCTTAATACATCATTCGGAGCATTACTACCTACTTTAATTAAACAATGTTTTCTTAAATAATCCTTTACTTCTTTTAGCGATACATTTTTAAGTTTATCTATTTCTTCTTGTACTACACGACGGTCATTATTACTTTTTATAAGTACTCCTACATTATTTGTATCTTTTGCTTTTCCTAATGTATAAGTGCGTTTTGTATATTTTTTCTTTTTCACTTTTTTTTTAGAGATTGTTTTTTCAATATTCATATCAGAAATATCCATATTACTAACCGTATTAATAGGAACATCGTCTTTAAATTTAAAATTTTTTCTTGTATTTTTTTTCCATTCTCTATAGGTAGGAATAGAAGAACCTTTTAAACAACTATAAGGAGGTGCACTAGGTAATTCAAATTTTGTTTGATTTTCAATTTCATTATTAGATATAGATATAGATGCAATAGGTGGTTCGTCTAAAACAACTGGGATAGGAGCCTCCGAAACAACTGGAGGAGGGGCCGGGGCAATGGAAACAACTGGAGGAGGGGCCGGGGCAATGGAAACAACTGGAGGTACTGAATCTACATATATTTCGTTATTAACAGGTAATGTACTTGTATTTATGTTAATACTAGGTGGATTTTTTTTTGTTTCTCTTTTTTTCTTTTTTAATTTCTTTTTAAATTTCCTTTCTTGTTTTAATTTTGTTAAATAACTTAAATGTTTATCAAATTCATTTTCAGAAATAACTTCCGTTTCTTTAGGTTTTTCCATGTCTTCTTGAATTTTATTTTGATGACTTTTTATTCTTTTTAATAATTCCTTTTGCATTACATTCGGTTTAATTAATGGCTTTGGTTTAATTTTCTTTGTTTTTTTTTTACTAGACCTCTTTTTTTTATTCATTGTAAATAAATCTGGATTTATAGAAATTGTTTTTTTTTCCATATTATAATTAATATAAAAAATATTATGATTTACTACTTAATAACAGTAAATTAATAAATATATTTAAAGATAAATTGAAGTAATAAATAAGATGAAAAAAAGAAATAAAACAATGAATAATACATATTATCAAAAAGGAAAATTCACCGAAGAGCCATGGGAATTAATAAATAGCTATTTTAGAAATGAATATTTACAAAGATTAGTACGCCATCAACTAGAATCATTTAATGAACTTACCAAAAATCAGTTGGAACGAACAATAGAAATGTTTAACCCAATAGAAATTCGTTCAGAAAATGACTATAGCGCGGTTTTCAAAAAATATGGTCTTGAAATTACAATTGAATTTGAAAATTTCAGTATATTTAGACCACAGATACACGAAAATAACGGAGCTACAAAAATAATGATTCCACAAGAAGCACGGCTTAGAAATTTTACATATGCTTCAACAATGACGGTAGATTTAAAAATTACATATTTAATAAGAAATGGTGAAGAATTAAAAAATGAGCAAAGAATTATGAAAAAAATACCAAGAATTCATATTGGAAAATTGCCTATTATGTTAAAATCGGATATTTGTGTGTTAAGACAGTATCAACACATAAATAATAATATTACAGGAGAATGTAGGTTTGACCCGGGTGGGTATTTTATAATTAATGGTTCTGAAAAAACCGTTTTAGGTCAGGAAAGAGCCGCTGAAAATAAGATATACTGTTTTGATGTATCAAAAAATACAAGTAAATGGAATACGATTGCTGAAATTAAATCTGTCCCCGATTATAAACAAATATCTCCTAAACAAATAAATCTAATGGTATCTAGTAAAAATAATGGATTTGGATATCCAATATATATTCAAATACCAAGAATTAAAAATCCAATTCCTTTATTTATTGTATTTAGAGCTCTTGGTATAATTTCGGACTTTGAAATTTGCTCTTTTATATTGTTAAGCGTAAACGATGAATCAAACAAAAAATTTCTATATGCACTAAAAGCGTCTATTATTGATGCAAATAATAATAATACACAAGAAAGTGCAATGGAATATGTCACCAATAATGTAATGTATACTCCAATAAATATGTCCATAGAAGCTGGAAAAATTAAAAAACGAGAATTTACGAATGACGTATTACATCAAGATTTATTTCCTCATTGTCATAATCTTAAACAAAAAATATATTTTCTAGGAAATATGACACATAAATTACTAAGGGTTTCACTAAAAATGTCGCCAGTAGATGATAGAGATTCTTATCTAAACAAAAGAATCGATTCGTGTGGTGTCCTGATAAATAATTTGTTTAGAAACTATTTAAATAAGGTTGTAAAAGATATGCAAAAACAAATTGTTAGAGAAATTAATAATGGTTCTTGGCGTTCTACAAGTGATTATGAAAATATTATTAATTTAACCAATATTTATAAAATAATTAAATCATCTACGATTGAAAATGGAATTAAACGAGCACTAGCTACAGGAGATTTTGGTATAAAACATATTAGTACGAGTAAAGTTGGAGTAGCACAAGTATTAAGCCGTTTAACATATGTATCAGGTATTAGTCATTCCAGAAGAATAAATACCCCTATTGATAAAAGTGGAAAGTTAACACCCCCGAGAAAATTACATAATACGACATGGGGATATTTATGTCCTGCTGAAACGCCAGAAGGACAATCGGTAGGTGTCGTAAAAAATTTAAGTTATATGACTCATTTAACAATTACTTCAAGTAGTAGCGGATTATATGATTATGTAAATGATGATATTGTGCACATTGAAGATATAACTCCTATTGAACTTTTTAATAAAGTAAAAGTAATTATAAATGGTACAATTATAGGATATGCCAAAGAACCATATGATTTATATCTTAAACTAAAAGATAAAAAATATAAAGGAATTATAAATATTTATACGGGAATTGTATTTGATTATAATAATAAAGAAATTGTTATTTGTAATGATGCTGGAAGATTAACTCGTCCTCTATTAAAAATAAAAGATAAAAGATTGTTGTTAACTCCTGATATTGTTAATAAAATAAAGTCCTATGAATTTTCGTGGGATGATTTGTTAACGAATATTAAAGTAGAAGATTCTGTAATAGAATATATTGACCCCGCCGAACAAAATTCTAGCTTGATAGCAATGAGACCTTATGAATTAGTTGATCCAAAAAACAAATTAAATCCATATACTCACTGTGAAATACATCCTAGTACTATTTTTGGAATATTAGCATCATGTATTCCGTTTCCTGAAACAAATCAATCTCCTAGAAATACATACCAATGTGCTATGGGTAAACAAGCTATGGGTATCTATGTATCTAACTTTAAGGATAGAATGGATAAAACTGCATATGTTTTAACGTACCCAATGCGTCCCCTAGTAGATACTAGAGTTATGAGTATGATTCAATTAAATAATATACCTTCTGGTAGTCCAGTAATGGTTGCTATTGCAACTACAACTGGATATAATCAAGAAGATAGTGTATTGGTAAATAAAGGTTCTCTGGATAGAGGACTCTTTCAAGCGACAATATATCATACTGAAAAGGATGAAGATAAAAAAATTCATGGAGACCAAGAAATTAGGTGCAAACCAGACCCCTCAAAAACAAAAGGTATGAAATTTGCAAATTATGATAAAATAAATAAAGATGGAGTAGTAGATGAAAACACTTTACTAGAAGATAAAGATATTATAATCGCAAAAATGTTTCCTATAAAAGAAAATAGAAATGACCATACAAAAATAATTAAATATGAAGACCAAAGTAAAATTATTCGAACCCATGAAGAAACCTATGTAGATAAAAATTATATGCAAAGAAATGGTGAAGGTTATAATCTATGTAAATCTAAAAATCGTGCATTAAGAAAACCAGTTATAGGTGATAAAATGTCTTCCAGACATGGACAAAAAGGAACTATTGGTAATATTATACCAGAATGTGATATGCCCTTTACACAAAATGGTATTAAACCTGATATTATCATTAACCCTCATGCTATACCTAGTCGTATGACTATCGCACAATTAAAAGAAACTATTTTAGGAAAAATACTCGTAGAATTAGGATTATATGGAGATGGAACTAGTTTTGGTGATTTAGAAATTAGTGAAATTTGCAATAAATTACAAGATATTGGATATGAGTCAAGAGGAAATGAACTCATGTATGATGGTTTAACAGGAAAACAAATAGAATGTAGTATATTTATTGGACCTGTCTTTTATCAAAGACTTAAACATATGGTTACGGATAAACAACATAGTAGATCTATTGGACCTATGGTAAATCTTACAAGACAGCCTGCAGAAGGTAGGTCTAGGGATGGTGGACTTAGGTTTGGAGAAATGGAACGTGATTGTTGTATTAGCCACGGAATTTCTGAATTTACTAAAGAAAGAATTTATAATGCTTCAGATAAATATAGTGTTCATATATGTAAGTCCTGTGGTTTTATTGCTTCTTATAATAATAAAATGAATATACATTACTGTAGAACTTGTGAAAATCGTGTAAATTTCTCTTATGTTAAAATACCATATTCATGTAAACTATTATTTCAAGAATTAATGACCATGAATATCGCTCCTAGATTAATTACAAATTAATTAATATGAATAAAAATATTTATTAATATTATATGGTAAATTGTGGACCGTCAACTGGAATTATTTATCCTGAAAATTCTACTACAGAAAGAGCTACTGAACGTAAAGTTCTTAAAAATGCTATTAATTATAGTAAATGTTCAAGCTCATTCGTATGTGGTAGAATGAATTTTACTGTCGCTATGAATAAACAAGGTAATACAAAACACGTATCTGATAGTTCTGATTATACAAGATACAAAAAATTAATGAGCAATAAGATTATGAAAAATTAAATATTATTAAAAATTTTTTATTGATATTTAATGAATAAAATCTTCTGCAGACTTTAGCAAATTTTTAACTTCTGTACAATTTGAAGGTACATCATCGTCATTTAAAGTTATCGATTGGTCAGTCATTAAAACAAACATATTTTTTAATAGTTTTCTTGAACTTTGATTATATTTATAACTTTTTAAAGAACAAACTAAATGTTGTAAAATAAGTAAAACATTAGCATTAGTTCCTGCATAAGCATCATTAGAATCCCATAATAAATCAAAAACTTTTACAGCTTCTTGAAAACTTTTAAATGATTTTCCTTTCGTAATATATTCTCCAGAATCTAGATTATTATAATAAACAGTATTTACTTTGTAATCTGCTTTTGACATTATTATATACTAATTATATTTTATTTATTACATAAATATTAATCGCTTTTTACAATTGTGTTAAAAATATTTGTTAAGGTTGGTAATGAATCAATCATTATTTCTCCACCATCCACTTTTTCTATTGATTTATCTTTAGAACCTTCTTCCGCATCTTTATCTTCGGTACTACTTCCTTCTTTTTTAATAACGGTATTTTGTTTTTCTAAATTCTGTTCTCCAGCCCATGTATTAAAATCTGGAGAAGATTCACCTTCTTCACCTTCATTTGCATTTGGATTATAAGGAGGAGAAGGAGGAGTGTAAGTACCTACAAGATAAGGAGGTGATGGTGATGCTGCAGCATTTATATTCTCGGTAATTCTTTTTTGTGCGGTTTGTATTGTTTGTTGTGCATTATTTATAGTTTCTTGAGCAGTATTAATTGTTTCATTTAGAACAGAAGGAAGTAATGTATTCGTTCCTTCTTGTTGTTGAGGTTGTTGAGGTTGTTGAGGTTGTTGAGGTTGTTGCTGTTGTTGAGGTTGTTGCTGTTGTTGTTCAAAAACACTTTTCTTTCTTATATCCTCTGACTCTAATGCAATAATCAACCTATCATCTGATAAATGCACCTTCATATCATCGCTTAATTCAGATATATCTTGAGAATTAATGACAATAACATCTGATTCAACATCTAATTCTTCTATTATCCATTCTCTTAGCTTTTTAGAATCTTCTATATAATAGACTATATCACCTATATTATAATCTTTTGCTTCTAATGCACTTGTATTTTCTGGTTTTAATTCACTAGATTCTTGCTCTCTAACTTGTTCTTCTTGTAATATAGGAACGTTAGCTTCTCTCTCTCCTTCTGGAGTATTTCTTAATACAGCTGGTTTTTGTTTTACATTTTGCATTTTCTTGATTCTCTCTTGCTTTATATTTTTAAGGTCCACTTTTTCTATAGATAACAATTTATTTATATTATTTGAATACGACATAGATTCTAATTGTTCAATATTCTCATCTGTTATAATTCGCATTTGTATATTCATAGTTTGTAATTCTTGCAGTAATAATTTAAAAGAATATGGTATACGAACAATACTAAACTCTCTTCCATGTCTTGTAATATGTTTTAATTTTAAAGATTCTATGTTTGTATATTGTGCATCAGTATACTTAAGAGGACCATCTAAATAAGGACTCGCAAAAATATTTTTTCTTTCATTATAAATCGCAACTAATCCTGTTTTATTACAAACTGCCATATAATAATCGTCCCCTCTAACCAACATAGATTCTATGAGAAAATGCGCGGCACCGTGTGCTTGAATTGCTTGCGTTTCCATTTCTCCAATTCTTAAACCGCCGTCATTAGCTCTACCTTGTACGGTTTGTCTTGTTAATGTGGTTCTAGGCCCCTTTGCTCTAAAATTTATTTTATCTTTTACCATTTGTTTAATACGCATATAATAGGTAGGCCCTACATAAATAGAAGATTCAATTTGTTTTCCTGACGCACCATCATACATAATTTCATTTCCACTAGAATGATAACCATTTTTAATTAATAATTTTCCAAATATATCATGTTTTGGACCTTGATTTACAAACGCCGTACAGTCTCCAAATACACCATTAACAACCCCAATTTTTCCTAAAATTTGTTCAACCAATTGTCCTATTGTCATGCGGCTTGGAAACGCATGAGGATTTATAATAATATCGGGTTTCACTCCATTTTGAGTGAAAGGCATATCACACTCTGGAATTATTAATCCAACCGTTCCTTTTTGACCACATCTGGACGCAAATTTATCACCTACCGCAGGTATACGTTCCTCTCTAATTCTAACTTTTGCTATTCTATATCCTTCTTCTCCGTCCGTTATAAAGGATTTATCTACAAATCCTAGTTGTCCTTTTTTAGGGAATATAGAAGAATCTGTTTTTTTAACTTGTTCTTCAGGTGTTTCAGTGATTCTACCTATCACAACTATATTATCTGCCATAACAGTATTTTCTTTTATCATTCCATTTTTATCTAAAAAACTATAATCCATACCCGGTTTTAAATTATCTAATTCGCTTTCGCTCTCTATATTGCTAAATCTAGTTTGAACCACTTTATCACCAATACTTTCTGTTTTCTCATAGGTTTCATACATGTTAAAATAAGTAGTTCTGAATAGTCCTCTATCTACCGAACCTTTATTTAATAATACCGCATCTTCTACATTATAACCAGTATTACACATAATTGCAACTATTACATTTTCCCCATTAGGATGTTCTTCATTTGTAATATATTTTGTATATCTTGATTTAACTAACGGAATCTGTCCATAATTTAATATAACGCCCATTTTATCAATTCTATTTCTATAATTAGAATTGTACAAGGAAACACCTTGTTTTGCTTGTCCGCAACCATAACAATTTCTAACCGCTGGATTATTTTCAGGAAACATTACCTGATTACCCAGTATTCCAAATAAAAAAGATGGATGAATATCCATATGAGTCGTATATTTTTTTATATCTGTAGAAGAACTAGCTATAAGAGAACTATTTATTTCAGATGAATCCAAATATTCCACAATAGCTTTATTTGTTTCTAAATCTTCGATTGTTTTACTACCATATAAACTTTTACTTGTATATACCGTATTATCATTGCTATTATAACCTTCTTTTTTACTAATAAATCCACTAGAAAGCTCTTCCCATGTTAATCTATCTTTTTTTGACAAAGATTCATAGCTAGGACTTCCTTTTATTACTGTAAATAATGCTCTCGTGAATCTTCCACCATCTGTATAAATTTCTAATAGTCTTTCTTTAATATTCCATGAAATACTTGTTTTAATAGGAATAATACCATTCATTTTATATAATTTTAGAATGGTATATGTATCTTTTATATTTTCAATAAATCCGCACCAGGAACCATTAATAAATAATTTAGTTAAGTATTTTATATCATTGTATGACACTTCATCTAATAATTTTAATTTAAAAGTATCCGTTGCTTTCAATAAATTTAATAGTTTAAACATGGAATATCCTGTTGTAATCTCTCCGGAAACAGCTAAATGTTTATGTAATCCAATGTTTCCACCATCTGGTGAATCTACAGGATCTATAAATCCCCACTGCGAAGCATTTAACAATCTTGGTCCAACTACTTTTGCGGTAGGATCTAGCGGTACATTTATTTTTCTTTTGTGAGATAAAGCAGATATAAATGAAAGTATATTTAAATCTTGAACTACTCCAGGTCTTTTAGTATGAGCATGCGCTCCCCAATTACCTTTGAATGCTTTTGTAAATCCAATCTCAACATCTCTTTCATTAAAGTATTCTTTGTATTCAAGAGTAATGAGATTTATAAAATTCATTCCTTCAAATCCAGATTTATAATAGTATTTCTTATCCATTTTTAATAAAAAATTTCGTTTCATAATTGTATAATATTCTCTAAACAGCTCATGCAGTAAAATTCCTGGGGTTTCTACGCGTTTATATTTATAATTATCTCTATCCGTAGGAGGATCTTCTTTTAAATAAACTTTTATTAAACTAAATACCATATGACCTATGTAAAGTGCTTTTTTTCTGAAATCTATTTCTCCCATATGAGGTATAAAAAAATCTGATAATATTTCCAATACATTAGCGACCTTTTTACCTTTTGTTAATGATTTAATATATTGTATTGCTAATTCCTGTGTAAATATAGTTCCGGCATCATGAATGCTAGGAATAAAGTATTCTAAATAATTGTCATTTAATTCTAAATCAGTTAAAATACATTTAAGTATTTCTTTATCTGATTCTATACCAAGTGCTCTCATTAATATAAATAATGGCACAGGCTTTCTAACATTTGGTACTAATACTACTATATTACCGTTTTTGAGTTTAGATGTAGGAGATACGATTCTTACAGATGTTTTACGAATTGGTTTTGAAGCATCTTCTGAAACAGATGTAATATCTGCAGAATGACTATATATTTCATTGACTTTATCTTTTATAATAATGATATTATTTGCAAATTTTTCTTGACTTATGATTACTTTTTCTTTACCATCTATTATAAAATATCCTCCTGTATCATTTTTACATTCTCCCATATTGTATCTTACTAAACTATTCAATCCGTTTAATAAACAAAAATTAGACTGCAACATAATTGGAAATCTGCCAAGATATATTTTTTCTAATTTTATGGTATCATTAAATTCTACATCATAAACTTTGTTTTCAAAATTTCCTGTTTTTATTTTAACATCTATTTCTATATCAAAATGTATAGACATAGCATACGTCATATTTCTTAAACGGGCTTCACTTGGATACATATATTTTCCTTCTTCATCTGTATCATATATTACTGGTTTTCCAAAGTATAATTTTTTACCATCTTTTCCCGCAAAATATATTTCAAATTCATATTCACCTATTAAATTATTTTGTTTTCCACTTTCGTCATAACTATTTTTAACAAATCGAATAGGATTATTTTCTCTAAAAATTTTATATATATCTTTTTCGAAAAAAAGGTTATATGAATCTAATTGATGTTTTATAAATAGATATGGGTCATCTGTAAAATATGTATCAATAATTTTCCATATTTGTTCTTGCTGCTCCATTTTATATTATAATATTAATTTATTTTTAAAATATTATAATAACAAATTACATAGTTATATTTAAAAATATAAACATACTTATTAATACAAACATCATTACAATAGGAAATAGTACTAAAAACCATGATATTTTTATATATCCAGCTCTACATAATGTATCTAGAATCCATGTCCAAAATAATATATATAGTAATTTACTTACAAAAACATATCCATTGTTATTTATTGGGCACGAATAAGGACCTATACAATATTCTCTAGAATTTTGATTTAAAAAATTTTGAAAAGCTACTACTAATGTTATAATAATAGATATTACAAAATAAAGTTTAGATGGTTCACATAATTCTTTGTAAATTTTTTTAAACATTTATAAATTAGAAATAGAAAAAAATTTCTCTAAATATTAAAGAACCCTTGATGTAAGAAATGGTGATGTGCTTGTATTTGCATGTCCAAAGGCCGCATCATATAGTTTTCCAGCGGCATCAACGCCACCATGATATGCATCCTGCATTACGTCATAAGGATTTCCACCTTTTTTTACCGGACGCCTTCGTCGTCTTTTTCTACTTTTACATTTATTTTTTTTACAGTTTTTCATACTTTTTTTACATTTTTTACAGGTTTTTCTTTTACGTTTATTTAACGTAGGTTTTTTTTGTTTAACACGTCTAGATCTAGGGGGTCTCATTATAATATATATAAATATATTATTCTAAATCAACGTGGGTTAACATATGTCTACGACAACACGGGCGATATAATTGCAATTCATCTAATACTTCTCCTTCCGCAGTTTTATCAAAATTTTCCTTTGTTAAATAAACAACGCGTTCTGTTTGTTGGTCATTTGCCATCTTTTTTTTAATAACTTCTTGGCAATAATATCTATACTTACTTCCAATTACTTTTCCGCATGTAAAACATTTAACTGGAATGATCATAATATAATATATATTATTTATTTATATTATATTTCAATTTTTTTAATTAAGATATTAAAGAACTCGTATACCATCCTCTTGATAAATAAGAAGGCACCGAAGAAATTTGTTCGTCTCCTAAATATGTCGTATTTGGTCCATTATTTACAATACTTAAAATTTCTACAGTTCCAATGGCTTTATCATAATACCAAAGATTAGACAAATATCCATCTTCTACACCTTTAGTAGTTGTAGAATCACCTACTTCTAATCCTACATGAACATCTCCATAATTTTGTTTAATTACATTTGAATATATTTGTCTACGAGATAAAACTCCATTCACAAAAACATCAACTGTTTTATGTTGTACTCTAATTATTACATTAATCCATTTTCTTATTGGTAAATCAGTTATTTCAATATTATTTTCTCCATTAGCTCTACCTGAGAAATCATCATTTAAACTATTTCCATAAGTATCTATTAATATCTGCAAATTATTTTTAATTTCGTTTGTTGTAGCATCTTCTTCTACTACTAAGTATGCTCCTGGTGCATTTGTACTAGTATATCTTGAATTATCTACAGATACTAATTGTTGTGACCCTTTACTAAATATATGATACGGTATATTATCACCATTACTATCAGTTACAATACTTTGTGTTTTATCCATAAACAGCCAAAAAGACCATGTAAACTCTCCTCCTGTATTTTCGTTATCAGACCTATATACGGGTTTTGCCCCAATTACTCTTGGATCTTGTTTTATTAATTTATAATTATTTGTTTTCACCATTCCATCAATTAAATGTGGACTTGTATTATCTCCGTAGACATAAGCTAAAATTATAATTCCTATTCTAAGAAAAATATAAAATGCAATAATAATAATAGTTATAAAAGCTAAACGTGCTATAACGCCATCACCTAGTATTGGTTCTCCAGCCATAATTATATATATATTATTATTATTTTATCCTAAACCTATACCAGCAATTTCTTGATCATTTCTAAATAAACTCATTCTCATTCTGTATCCTCCTAGTAATGAATCTAAGAAACTACCTCCATATCCATTTGCATAAATATTATACACTTCTTGCGGTGATATTGTTTCATTATAATATTTTAAGTATGTTGTGTATCCATCAAAACCTTGATCCGTAGCTGTTCCACTGCTATACGTACCGTGTAATAGAATAGGATTGGATACGGGACTTTTTGCTAGTGCAGAACCACTCGAACTAACACATGATTTTAATAACTTACCATCTACAAATATATCTACCACCTCACCGTATTTTACTACCGCTAAATGAATCCATTTTTGAAGTGGAATATTTTCAACTACACATGAAGTAGATACATCATCGGTATCTGTAAACTCTACAGTTAAATCATTTGTATTTTGTGATAAATATGCGGCTATTTCATTATTATTATCATTATCTATTCTTTGAAATATATACTTGGTGCTAGAGTTGTCCCATGAAGATACATAAAACCATATGGATAACGCATAATTTGAACTAGGTGTTCCACTAGGACACCAATCGTCAAAATCAACTTCATATCCATTATCATCTGCACTCATTTGTGATGTTAGATGAACATTTTCAAAAAATTTAAAATATTTAAGTAAAACATATATTAAATACAATACTAATAATATGGCTACACCTGTTAATATTTGTTGAAGCATTATTATATATATATATAATAAACAATAAAATTATCTGCTTTATTTTAAAATTATTTCTAAATAGTTGGAGGATTATTATTTTTTGAAGAATTATATAATTTTTCTATTTTTTCTAAGGTTAATGCATTATCATAATATTTTACATTACATATACCACCGTTTAATCCTCCATTTTGTCCAACAATTACAGAAGAATATACATCCTTTAATATTACGCCAGGTTGTGAATTTACTAAAGCGCCATTAATAAATACGTCGACTGTACCATTTCTATAATTTAAAATTATATTATTCCACTTTTGAAATAAAATATTCTGATACGAAAACAAAACTTCTCGTGTACCATTATATTTATCTACATGTAATTTTAATTCCTCATACTTTTCATTAAACGTAAATTTAAATTTATCGGAAACTTTAATTATATTGTAATCTATATCTCTATCTTTAACTTTATTTATATTTAACCAAAAACTTATACTTTTTTTATATTTATTTTTATCTATTTCTTCAAAAATATTTTCATTTTCTTCTGCTATTTTTCTTTCATTATCTAAATAAACAGGTTCATTTAATAAAACTTTAGGTTTAAATAAATTTATCCGACTTAATATTATATATAACGTTATTATCATTGTATTAATTCCCAGTATAATCCTACTTGTTGGGGTAGAATCATTTAAAGCTTCTTTTATTCCATTTACTATAAATATATATAAACACGGTAATATTAACAATATCCTTTTTATTAAATATCCTTCTGCTGCTGGTGAAAATGACTTTATCTCTTCTGGAGTCATGTTAAATGAAAGCAAAAATGCAGCTATTCCTATTACAGTTATCCCTATAGCTGCATCTCGTGTAGCTTTTGTTTGATATAAATATAAGGTAGTTAAAATATATAAAAACAAATAAAACATAATAAGAGCTACCCAGAATATAGAACTACTAATATTATCCAGTGTTTTTCCAATTGAAACATAATAAAAAATTGCAAATATATTGACAACATATACTATATTTATAAAACTACCTATAAAATGGGAGTTATTACCAGCTCCAGTATAACAGCTAAAATCATTAAAAGATTTTGTTATAAAATTTTTATTTTTTCCTAATATAATTTCACCAAAAATTATTTTTTGTAAATCTTCTGGAATAGCTGTTAATGCTTCAAAAAATCCTATGTAAAAAAGTATTGCAAGAATTCCTTTTACAAAACTATATAGACTTATCTGCAAGTTAAAATATGGAATTCGAAAGTTTCCACACATTGTTTCATCATTACTACCATCTGGATAACATTTGTATTTCTTCCACGGTAAATCATATAAATAATTAAAATTTTCTGGCATTAATCCATAAAAAATTACTAAACATGATAAAATTATAATTGAAAATACACCAAAGGTTTCCATTATTTTTTTATTTAATTTATCTTTTTTTTCTTCTTCATCGCGCTTTAGTGAAGTTTCCATTAATATATTATAGTATTATAAATTTTCCATTGCTGTTTTTTCTCCATGACAATTTCTACATTGTGCCCTTAAATTATTTATTTCATTTGTTCCCCCGTGTTCAAGTCTTATAATATGATCCACCTCGAATGACCCTGGTAGTTGAACCCCACAAGTTGCACATTTCCATCCTTGACTAGAAGCGACATGTTTCTTTTTTGTTTCACTTACAGATCTTTTTGTAGCTTGTTTTCCAGAATGCATCATTCTTTTAAATTGTGGTGCAGTGGTATTTTCTTCGGGTACCAGTTTTGTAAATATATTATTTGTTGTCATGTCTATTAACGGTGAAAACATCTCTCTAGCTTCATTATCTATAGGCATATATTTTACCATGTCATTTGCATGAAGAAAAGCGGTTTTACTTTGGGAAGGGTATTTCTTTATAAATAAATAAAATGATAATCCTAAAAAAGCATACATAGCCATTTCATAATATTTTTTCCAGGAAACAAGTATTTTCATAAATTTTCCATCATAATAAGTATTTGCTACTAAAAATGCAGTTATACCAAAAACTAAGAGTTCAAACTTCATTAATATAATTTTAGATAATAATTTTATTTTTTTTTAATCAATCTAAGTATCTTTTTCTTTTTTTTAGGAGACTCGCAACAATCACAATTTGGGTATGTTTTATTGCTCCACATGAAACCTGGAATATTTATATCAGCGGATACCTTACAGTTTAAGAATGGATATTTTACATACAACTTAATAATAGCTTGTTCTTTTTTTTTTGCTTCAATCATGATATCAATATGTTGTTTATATTTTTTTGGGATTTCAAGTAAATAATCTGGTATAGTTTCTATAAAATCGCTGTGATGTCCTACACGACCCGCTCCTTGTTCGCTGACGTGAAATTTTGGTTTTATCTTTCGTCTATTCCAACTATTCAAAATATCTGAAATATATTCACTTGCTGGTTTAAAAGATTCAAATGGGTGCATTTCACAGTAGCAGTTATAATGATGTGTATCAAACACCACTGGAATATTTACTTTATTAGATATATATAAACAATCTTTTATTGAAAAACATTTTTCGCAGTTTTCTAATACTAATCTACGTCTTACATTTTCAGGAAGTTTTAAATAGTTTTCACACCATCTTTCTATTGTTTCATCTTTATTACCATATATTCCTCCTCCATGAATAACCATAACGGAATCTTTTCCTAATTCCATTAAATCTAATACATCTGCGTGATATTTTAAATCATCAACCGTATGTTTAAAAGCCGTTTCGTTCGGTGATGCAATTACGTTGTATTGTCCTGGATGAAAGGTTAGTCGCTGATTATACTTTTTTGATTTTTCACCAATCTCTCTAAGTAATTCTTCAGCAAAGTCAAAAGAATAATCTTCAACTCTTGGGTTTGATTTATGTGGAAACATTTCACTACTTAAACGAAAAACCTTTATTCCATTTTCTTCATTCCAATCCATCATCGTTAAAATATCTCTGAGATTTTGAATAATCTTTTCTTTTAATACTTCTATACCTTTCTCTTCAATAGAACGAATTATCATTTTTCTTGATGCAAATACGGGAGGTTTTTGCTCGCGTAAATTAGTATTTAAACAACATAATCCTAACTGAACTGGTTTATTTGTGCTCATTTTGTTTTGTTTTATTTTTTTTACAACTAAAAAAGTATTTCAATTTTTTAATACATTAAGATTATTTTTAAAATTAAATAATTTTATATCAGTTTCCAGATATTTTGCTACATTATTGTAGGTTTTTTTATTATAATATTTTAAATAATAAGAATTATCATTAAAATTTTTATTTCTTACATGTGTTTTTTTTTTTTCATTTTTTAGTTTTATTAATTTATTAATTAAACGTGTTTTAGTATTTTGTTCCATAGATAAATCATTAATCATATTTTCGATGTACGGATACAAATCATTAATATTACCTATATATTTAGGGAGTATTTCGCCATTTTCAGTAATTAGTTGGTCATATTGTGGAGTCCAATGTGCTGAGTTAAAGTGAATTGGCATTTTTTTACTACTATCTGGGTCTTCCGTAAATTTTAAGAATTCATTTGGTAATTCAAGGGATGTTTTTCCCATCATCATATTGAATGCACTATGAAATCTTTCCCAAGGATTTCTTATAAATGAAAAAATAATCATATTTTTTATTCGTGGGTCATTCTTATCTTTTATATTAATTTCTAATCTTTTTAAATTTCTTGGTTTTGTGTTTGTTAGGTTGTTAAAAATATCTCTAATCTCATTACTAGCACATTTTGGTAAAGATAAATAAGCAATTTTAACATTTTTGTCTAATTTACATACATACAAGTCCATTTTATGATTAATAGGAAGCATACCGCCATTTTTATTTACAATATCAATGTTATTGTTTAAATTATCTACAGGATACCTTTTTAATTGTATATCTAGATTTATATCTAGATTAAAATCAGGAGTAGTTTTTTCTTCCATATATAATAATAAGAATAAAATTAATATTATTTATATATAATGAAGCCAATATATATCTACATACACATATGTATATTAAATGATTGGTTGGAGGTTTTAACAAACCTGATAAAAAATATAAAAACTAGTGGATTATATAATGTTGTAGATAAAATTAGATGTTTTGTTTTAGGTAATCTAGGTAATACTCCTCAAATTCTGATTGATGAAAAAATAGAAATCGTTAAAACTGACCCTAATCGCAAACTTTACGAGAGATTTACATTAAATAATTTATATGATGATTGTCTTAAAGAAGATTTTTACGTTTTATATATACATACAAAAGGTATTAATATAGGTAATAAATTTACAGCAAAACCGAAATCCTCAAGACAACCTGTTAAAGATTGGGTAGAATATTTGATACATTTTAATATGTATCGATATAAGGATATGTTAAAATTGCTTGAAACAAATGATTGTGCTGGTGTACAATTAAAAAAAGGAGGGGTAAAAGCTAATGACGGAAACACACATTATTCTGGTAATTTCTGGTGGTCTAAATCATCTCATATTATAACTCTTAAAAGAGGAATTTCTTCTAATTATTTAGCACCTGAATTCTGGGTCGCTTCAAAAAAACGTAAGTGCAAATATGCATCATTATATTTAGAACCCACTGCAGGATATGTGAGTCGCGTTCCAAAGGAAAAATATATATCAGAAAAAAATAATATTTATTTTATATCCTTTTCTTAATTATGTTAAATTTTTTAAAAACATTTGATATTCATGGTGATATGCATTTGTCATATCTCTATAATCCTCCGCCCCCCAGTAGTCACATTTAATATTATTAACTAATTTAACCGTGCTTTCATGAAATTCTTTGGTAATAGAAGGTATTTTTTTAAAATGCCACTCAATAAACAACCTATCCATTTTATCTATACAATTATGTTTATACATATGTGGAATAATATTATACTCAGCACCTTCAATATCCATTTTTATCCATAATTTATTGTGTTCTGGCAAGTTATTGATAAATTCAACTATATCAACTTCTTCACAAGTAACAAACACATTTTTATTTATATTTCGTGTTTTTTTATCACCATATATACTTGAACCATCATTACCTTTTTGAGATAAAAATAATTTTGTTTTATCATTTTTGGTTCCTATTATTTTATTTAAAAATATTACATTTTTATCATTTTTTGTTGCGTTTTTTAATTTTTCTTCAAAAAATGGATTTGGTTCAAAAGAATATATTTTGTAATTATCTATTTTTTCTTTTTTAATTAAATCTTTAAATTTTAAAATAGAACATCCATCGTTTGCACCTAGATCTAATATTATTAATAATTCGTTTTCCATTATATAATATATTATTATTATTATAATATTTATTTTATATCCTTTTATTGGTTTTTGATAAAATTAAAATATATTAGTATTTTAATTTTATAAAAAAAAAATCTCGCGAGAGTGATTCGAACACCCGGCCAACGGAGTTTTATTGATTTTACCTCTACAATCCGCCGCTCTACCATCTGAGCTATCACGAGACATGCACGCAGTGGGACTCGAACCCACGAACCCGAAGGAGCAGATCTTAAGTCTGCCGCGTTTGACCAACTTCGCTATACGTGCACAGAAATTTTTTAATTAACGCGCCACTAGGTTTCGATCCTAGGACCTCCAGGTTATGAGCCTGGCACGCTTCCCCTGCGCCACAGCGCGAATATATTTTATATTTTCCCCAGAATTACCGTCTGGGGTCGGTTGCTCACGGCAGGGGTCGAACCTGCGGCTTCCGGCTCATAAGACCAGCACTCTAACCACTGAGTTACGCGAGCATATTTAGAGTGAAACTTACCTTATCTCCCGCTATACATATTATATACACGTGTTCTTTTTATATGGTGATAATTATCTTTTAATAAGTATTAAAAGGATCAATTTTTTTTTTAAATTGGAAAAATTAAAAAAAATTAAAGTTTAGTATATAAATACCATATTAATATTGCAATAACGCTAAATACAACAATAGTGTTAATTATTCTTCTTTCTTTTAATTGTTCCAGAGGAGTCAAATCTACTTTTTTATAATTATCGTAATAATCATCTATACACTTATAATACTCTTGTTCTGGTTTATTCATATCTTCATTTACTCTATTATGTATAAAATGCATCCATTTTACAAATGATTCTCTAGTGTCTAAATAAGATGATACTGGATACTTATCTAATAATTTACTAAAATTATTAGCTATTTTTTCATCTGGTATAAACATAGGAATATTTTGAACAAAATCATAATATTTTTTTTTAGTAACCTTATTTGAATTTAAAGGATAATTTAATGCAATGGTAAAAAAAACAAACCAATAATGTGGTCCCCAAATAGTTGCAGATAAAGCCATTAATATCAAATGATATAAAAAGAAAACAAAATAAACATACAATATGAATAAAAATTATAATAACTTTTGCAATAATTGTGGAAAAAATGGTCATTTATTTCATCAATGTAAAATTCCTATAACAAGTATTGGTGTCATTCTTGCAGACATATCAGGACCTGAAATTAAATTTTTAATGATTCGGAGAAAAGATACTCTAGGATATGTTGATTTTATTAGAGGACGTTATCCTTATAACAATATAAATTATATTATGAACATAATAAATGAAATGACGGAAGATGAAAAAGAAAGAATTGTTAATAATGAATTTGATAAATTATGGATTGATTTATGGGGTAAGGAAACTGGTCTAAATAATTTTACAGAACAAAAAAATTCAAAGGATAAATTTGAAGCTTTACAAAAAGGTATTTCTATTAATGGAGAAATATATAGTATCTTTGATTTAATTAATTCTAGTACAAATAAATGGAAAGAAACAGAATGGGGATTCCCCAAAGGTAGAAGAAACTTTAACGAAAAAGATTTTGAATGCGGAAAGCGAGAATTTGAGGAAGAATCTGGCTTACCAATTAGTAGTATCAATATTATAACAAATATTTTGCCAATTGAAGAAATATTCTCTGGTTCTAATTATAAATCTTATAAACACAAATATTTTATTGCAACGTTAAAAGCAAATAAAATTAATATCTCAAATTTTCAAAAAACTGAAGTTAGTAAAATAGAATGGAAGACTTATACCGAAGCTATTGAATGCATTCGTCCATATAATTTAGAAAAAATAGATATTATTAAACGAATAAATAGTATTTTAACAAAATATACTTTATATGACTAATATATAATGGACAAACCTGCTATAAAAGTGAAAGGTAAAAAAAATAAAAAATTAAAATTAAAAAAAGAAGATTCCCTAGTTCCCAAGGAAAATCCCGAGGAAGAAGTCGCGGAAACTCCTCAACTAGACGTTGCGCAAGAAACAGACGAAGACGTCGGAACTGAAACAAAAAAACCTTCCACAGTTAAACTAAAAATTAAAGTAAAAAAAGATCCTAAAAAAAGAATAAAGCAAAATATAACATTAGATATAGCTGATAAAGAATATAATAAAAAACTAAGAGAAAATGAAGAAAAAGAAAGAGAAATTTTAGAACAAGACGAAGATTTAAATAGTAATTTATATCCTAATTTAAATGATCCCAATTTCAGTGTAAAAATAGCAAAAAAACTAGAATTTTCCGAGACAAAATACAAAGGCGATATAGCTAATATAGAAATAATGGCGGAAAAAATGTGTAAGGAAGAAAGAGAATTAGCACCACATCAAATTTTTGTTAGAAATTTTTTATCATTTAATACACCATATAACAGTTTATTACTTTATCATGGTTTAGGGTCCGGTAAAACATGTGCCGCAGTAGGTATTATGGAAGAAACACGACAATATTTTAAACAATTAGGAATTAAAAATAAAATATTTGTATTAGCTCAACCAAATGTACAAAATAATTTTAAAATAGAATTATTTGACCAAAGAAAACTAGTAAAGAATAATAATATATGGAGTCTTAAATCATGTATCGGAGATAGATTGCTTAAAGAATTCAACGCAAATACTAGTAAAACAAGCAAAGAAATCATTGTTAAATCTATTAATAATATGATAAGAAATAGTTATAAATTTATAGGATATGAAGAATTTGCATCATATATTACAAGTTTATCTAATATAGAAGGTAATTATCGCGCAGAAACTAAAAAAATTATTATAAGAAAAAAATTAAATAATATTTTAGAAAATACATTAATCGTAATAGATGAAGTACATAATATTAGACCTAGCGGTGGAAATAAAGAAAAACGTATATTTGAAGCTTTAATGACCCTAGCTAATTATGTAGATAATTTAAGATTTTTATTTTTATCTGCTACTCCTATGTTTAATACTAGTACAGAAATTGTACCATTAATAAATATAATGAATACTAACGACAATCGGTCCGTTATAAGTGTAAAAGAAGTATTCGATGATAGAGGAAATTTAAAATTTAACGAAGAAACTGGAGAAAAAACTGGAGAAGACCTGTTAACAACAAAAATGACTGGTTATATATCTTATGTACGCGGAGAAAATCCATATACTTATCCTTATAAAATATATCCTTCCTTATTTAATAATGAAAAAAGTATTAAAACAAAAGAATATCCCGAAAAAACATTAAACGGTAATGAAATTATTCAAGGTATCCAATACATAGATTTGTATACATTAGAAGCATCTACATATCAAGAGAAAGTATATAATTATATTATACAACAAATTAAAACAAGCAAAGTTTCATTTGAAAATTTAGAATCTTTTGGATATACCTTTTTAAATCCACTTGTACAAACTTTAAATATTGTTTATCCAAATAATAATTTTAATGATGGAAAAACCGTTAGAAAAGAATTGTTATATGGAATAGATGGTTTTAAATCTGTTATGAATTTTTCTGATTCAAAAAAAAATTATCAATATAAAAAATCCATTTTAGAAAAGCATGGAAGAATATTTTCAAAAGATGTAATAGGAGAATATAGCCCAAAAATAAAAACGCTTTTAGATAGTATAGAAAATTCTAAGGGTATAATACTTGTTTATTCTAATTATTTAGAAGCTGGTTTAATTCCAATAGCATTAGCACTTGAAGAATTTGGAATGTCTAGACATGGAGATGTACCTTCTTTATTTAAAAACGGAGAAATTAAAGAAAAAAATCATTTTAAGTATGTCATTATATCTGGGGATAAAAAATTCAGTCCTAACAATAAAGAAGATTTAAAAGCGTGTACAAACGAAAGTAATTTTAATGGAGATGATGTAAAAGTTATACTTATTTCAAGAGCTGGTACAGAAGGTCTTGATTTTAAAAATATACGCCAAGTTCATATTTTAGAACCATGGTACAACATGAATCGCATAGAACAAACCTTAGGAAGGGCTGTTAGAACAAAAAGCCACTGCAAATTACCATTTCTTGAAAGAAATGTAATGATTTTTTTATATGGTACCATGTTATCAAATAATACAGAATCAACCGACTTGTATATATATAGACATGCTGAAGAAAAAGCTATTCAAATTGGAAAAATAAATAGACTTTTAAAACAAAATGCGGTTGATTGTTTATTAAATAAAGAACAAGGAAATTTTACAGAAGAAAATTTAAAGCAAACTTATACTATTATGCTGTCAAATTTTACAGAAGTATCCTATAAAATAGGCGATAAACCATTTTCTGATATATGTGATTATATGGAAAGTTGTAATTTTCTTTGTAGAAAAGAAAAAGAATTACGAGAAGAAGATATAAATGATACTACATACAGTAAAGATTTCTCTAATTTTAACAATACAAAATTAATTAAAAAAATTAAATCTTTATTTAAAGAATATTACTTTTTAAAAAAAGAAGATTTAATAGCTAATTTAAATATACAAAGCAAAACTTCATTACTACAAATATATGCCGCTTTAGACAAATTATTATATGATAAAAATGAATTTGTTTATGATAGATATGGTAAAACTGGACATATCATCAACATCGGAAATTATTATTTATTTCAACCCGTTGAAATAGGAAATACAAATATTTCTATTTTCGAAAGAAGTACTCCTATTCAAGTAAAAAGAAAATCATTAACACTTAATACTCAATATAAAAAAGATATAAAAGATAAATCAACTAAAACAATTTCAAAGAAAAATGAATCAAATGAAAAAGACTTTTCAAAATATTTAGAAACATTAAAGGAGAAATTTATTACTGCAACTACTCATGCCGGAAAAGTAAAATCAACTAGTACATGGTATGAATGTGTAAATACTGCGATAGAAAGATTAACTAATTTTTCAATTTCGCGAGAAAAATTTGATGAATATATAATACACCATATAGTAGATACTATACCATATTCTGAAAAGATAAATCTATTAAATTATTTATATAAAGAAACTAGATTAGAAGATGAATTTGAACAAAAAATAAAAGATTATATTGATACATATTTATTTAAAACAAAACTACCAGGTATAGTATTACTTAATAATCAATCCGGTTCCAATAAATTAAAACAAACTTTTTTTGTATTTAGAAATGGTAAATGGAATGAAGCGTTGCCAGAAGAAATAGAGGGGTATTCAAAAGAAATAAAAACTATATATGAATCTTTAAATACTAATCTAGCAAGCGTCTATGGATATATCACCCCATTTAAAAAAAATCAAGAACTTGTTTATAAGATAAAAACAAATAAAAAAGGCGCTGATGGTAATGAACAACGACAAGTAAAAGGTGCTCGATGCGACCAAGCTAATAAATCTGATATGATATTATTAATAACAGAAATTTTAAAAGAAAAAAATTTATTAGATGTTGAATTAAATTTATCAAAAGTGCCATCAAATATATTATGCTGTATACAAGAATTATTATTAAGACATTTAAATGATGATGATGATGATGAAAAAATATGGTTTATAAATCCTGAAAGAATTGCTTTTATTAAATAAATAGTTAATAATATAAAAAATTGAATTATATAAGAATATATTATATTATTATATAATGCCTACTGACAGTTCAAAGGTTAATAATGAAAATATTTACACCAACGCTTTAATTACAAAAAAAATCGAAATTGATATTAAATTTATAGGTGATAACATTAAAGAAGTATTAGAAAGAAAATTAGCAAATCAGCTAGAAGGAAAATGTTCTACAGAAGGGTATATTAAACCTAATACTATTAAAATAATTAATTATTCAAGTGGTCTTATACAAGGAAATACTATCTTATTTGAAATTATTTTAGAATGTCAAATATGTTTTCCTGTTGAAAATACACTAATAAAATGTAAAGCTATTAGTATAACTAAGGCTGGTATAAGAGCACAGCTAGATGACCCACATAATCCATTAATTATATTTATCGCAAGAGATCATCATTATAAAAATCCTGATTTCTTTTCCTCCATCAAAGAGTCAAATGAAATTGTTGTAAAGATTATAGGTAAAAGATTTGAACTTAATGATACCTTTATAGCAGTTATAGCAGAATTGGTTGATATGGACAAAAAGAAAAAAAGAAAACCAAAACTTATAATACAAAATAAAACAAATTAAATAATTTAAAACAAATAAAATATAAATGGACTTATTAAACGTTAAAGATAACATCGAAAAAAGCTCAAAAGAACATCAAATTGAAATTCTTAGAATACTTATTGAAAATAAAGTAATGGTAAATGAAAATAGTAATGGCATATTTGTAAATTTAAGTAATATAAAAAATGAGATTATTGTTAAAATACAAGAATATTTAAATTATATAACGGAACAAGAAAAAACCTTAGATACATTTGAAAATACCAAAAAAAAATATCAAAATACTTTTTTTAATAATGAATTATCTAAAGATAATAAAACAATATCCATATAAATAAACATGAAGACAAACAGCACTTTATATGATAAATATAGTATTGATAATTCTATTTATAAAAAGTTTCAAATCCTAAAAAAAGATACAAATCCAAAAGAAAAAAAAGCTTTTAATAAAGCAAAACAGGATTTTTTAAAAATTAATCATAAAAATAAGCTATTATGGAGCATGTATTATATTTTAAATGATGACTTTGAAAACTATACAACAAATGAATTTAAGATAGAATATGATTTTAAAATTAAAATGATAGAACTCATTGAAAAAAATCCTGATTTATTAAAAACCCATAAACTAAAAAAAAATGATATTCAACATGATTTGTTCCATTGTAAAGAAATAGATATTTTTTCATTACAAGCACTCTGTATATATAATAATGTTAGTCTTATTTATGTTAATGGTAAAAAATACTATAAATTAGGAAATAACGAAGCAAAACATATCATATTAAAAGACAATGATGAATTCGGTATATATATAGATGCGTCATCTATAAAAATAAAATATTACATTAATAATTATTATAATGTAGAAAACTTTAAAAAGCCAATTAAAAGCATTTCTGGATATACACTTGACGAACTTAAAGATATATGCATTAAAATTAATATACAAACCACCGACGGTAATACAAAAATGACTAAGAAAGAGTTATATAGTAAATTGTTAGCAATTATATAATTAATTTATAAAATTGAATAAATTTAAAATATTATAAATAATAATATATATCTATGTCAGCAGAATATTCTCTATCCGAACTAATAAAATTTCATTTAGATAATTATAATTCTAATAAAGATAAAAATGAAAATTATGAATTAGAAACTCGTTTTAATACAAAAGGTGTAAAAACTACTAGAAATCAATTTGAAAATGTTATACAATTATTAAAATCTAAAGGATTCAATATAGTAGATGGGGAAAATGGTATGAATATATTAAAAATACAAAATGAATTTATGGACCCTACTATAGTAGGAAAAGATAGAATTTCTAGAATTAGGGTTGAAATAGAAGGCATTTCATCTGTACAAGATTATTGTAGAACAAATGATTTAAACCAGGTAATTGATAAAAATGCTTTTGCTATCAGTTTTCAAAATAAAACCTATATTAAAAATGATAAAAACCAAAGTGTATTTCCTATAGATGTTAAGGATTATAATCTTAGAGTATCTTATCAAAAAGAGGTTGAACTTAGTGAATATTCTGGTTTAATAAAAGGTCTTAAAGCAGAATGGAACGAAACAAAAAAGATTTTTAGGTATATGAATAGAACTACCTTTGTACATCCAGATTTTCCTTTTAAAGTAGATATGAGTATTGTAAAATCTAGTACATTTGACACTAGAAAACGACCTATACCAGTTTATAAAATAGAAGAATCTGGTGTATTTAATAATCCTGAAGGATTTGAAATAGAGATAGAATTAGATAATGAGGCTATGAAAAAACTATTTGAAAATACTCATCCATTTAATACTCAAGAAAATGCAGAAAAGATTAAAGCTAGTCTTTTAAAATTAGTTAAATTTGTTTTATCTGGTTTACAAAATACACCCTATCCTCAACCATATCCTTTAATTGATTCTGCTAAGTATGAATACTTAGAACTTATCTATGGAAAACCTCAAAAAAGATGGCTCAAAAATAAAGATTTTTGCGGACCTTCTTCACTTACATTACAAATGGTAAATTTGCAACCTTTAACCGAAGATACTGCTGCTCCAAATATAAGACAAATGTATTCAGTCACTGATAAAGCAGACGGAGATAGAAAATTACTTTTTATAAATAAAGAGGGTCTTATTTATTTAATTAATACAAATATGGATTTTCAATTTACAGGTACTAAAACTACAAATTCAAAACTAAAATCAACATTATTGGACGGTGAACATATTCTTTATAATAAAACAAACAAATTTATAAATCTTTATGCCGCATTTGATGTTTATGTTATTTCTGGACGTTCTATCAGGGACAACGGATTTATTCCAAGTAAACCTTCTGATGTAGCCAATAATTTCAGACTTCCTATATTACAAAACATAATTAAGTCTCAAACATTTGTTTCTGCTCAGTCATCCACTAAACAAGCTCCTTTGGACATTCAAGCTAAAAAATTTAAAAGCGGTATAGAGACCGACGATATTTTCAAAGGATGTGAATCTATATTAACTGATATGGAAAATGGACTATATCCTTACCATACAGACGGTCTTATATTTACACCGGTTCAATATGGAGTTGGTTGTACAAAACCTGGTGAAAAATCTAAAGTTGCAAAGCTAACATGGGAATTATCATTTAAATGGAAACCTCCTGAATTTAACACGATTGACTTTTTAATAACCACTGAAAAATCTGATTCGGGAGATGATACTATTAAAAATACATTTAAACAAGGCGTTGGGCTTGTAGAAACAAATGACCTTAATCAATTTAAAATAATTAAACTAAGATGCGGATTTGATGAACGAAATCACGGATATCTTAATCCATGCAACGATGTTTATATGGATAATTTACCATCTGTTTTAGATAATGTAGACCAAGAAAATTCCTATAAAGCTGTCCCTTTTTATCCTACTAATCCAAGTGATCCAACTACACATATATGCCATATTAATTTAAAAAGAAATTCAATAGGCGAAATGCATATGATGACAGAAGAGAGTGAAGTATTTTACGATGGTACTATTGTAGAATTTAAGTATGATAAAACAAAACCACAACACCATAGATGGATTCCTATTAAAGTAAGATATGATAAAACCGCTGAATTAAAAAGAGGAGGAAGAAATTTTGGTAATCCATATCACGTAGCTAATAGCAATTGGTATTCTATTCATAATCCTATATCAACTGATATGTTAAAAACAGGTGATGAAATACCTTCGATTGAGACAAACCATGATGTGTATTATAACCGTAATTCAAATATTAGTTATACAGAACCCTTAAGACAGTTTCATAATTTAGTTGTTAAACATAATTTAATTAAAGGTGTTTCCAAACCAGGCGATACCTTAATCGATTTTACCGTTGGAAAAGCTGGTGATTTTTCAAAATGGATATCTTCAAAATTATCATTCGTATTTGGTTTAGATATTTCTAAGGATAATATTGAAAATAGATTAGATGGTGCGTGTGCTAGGTTTTTAAATAACAAAAAACAAAAAAAGAATATACCTTATGCCTTATTTGTTCAAGGTAATAGTTCTTTAAATATTAGAGATGGAAGTGCTCTTTACAATGAAAAAGATAAAATTATAACAAAATCCATTTTTGGAGATATCGCAAAAGATAATTCGGTTGGTGCAGGAGTTTTAAGACAATATGGAAAAGGTAGCAGTGGATTCTCTCTATCTTCGTGTCAGTTTGCACTTCATTATTTCTTTGAAAATAGAACTACCTTATCTAATTTTATCACAAATGTTTCACAGTGTACAAAAATTGGTGGACATTTTATAGGAACTTGTTATGATGGTAATCGAATATTTAAAGAACTTAAAAAAAGAAATTCTATGAGCATAAACATAAATGGTGTAAAAATATGGGAAATTACAAAAGCCTATACTGCTACATCATTTTCAGCCGATGAAACCTCTGTGGGTCTTGCTATAAATGTATACCAAGAAACTATCAATAAAGTTATAAAAGAATATTTAGTTAATTTTGACTATTTTGTAAGAATTATGGAGAATAATGGATTCAGACCTATTACTAAAGAAGAAGCAAAAGACTTTGGTTTACCTAACGGCATTGGTGGATTTGAAGAACTATATAATAATGCTCTACAAAAACAAAAAAGAAACCCGAGCATTAATAATTTTATAAAAAATGCACTTGAAATGTCTATTGAAGAAAAAAGAATATCATTTTTAAATAATTATTTTGTATTTGTAAAAATAGCTGATTCTGAACCTGTTGTTGAAGTAGAAGGCGAACTTCTTCGAGCGGTTGAAAAAGACGAGACTGTTGATGAAGATAGTCAAGGATTAGAAGAAAAACCTGTAGAACAATCTAAAACTACTACTATTAAAAAACGAACAAAAAAACTTAGATTAGTTAAAAATAAAACTGGTGAAACATTGCAAGAAACCCCTACTCAAACTATTGTAGCTAGTGAAACTACTGAAACTACTGCACCTACTACAAACACTACATCTAAACCAAAAAAACTTAGATTAGTTAAAAATCTTAAAAAAAGAGATAATGAATAATATTAATTATATTAAAGAGTTAATTATATAAAAGTATAATGAGTTATTTTCCAATATCTGTTGTAAACTATAATAAATTTGATAATAACATAGTAAATATAATTTGTAATAACCTAGATAGCAATAATGAAAAGGTTTTTTTATCTAAAACTACTTTTAATTATTTAAACAACATTAAAAAAGAAATTGAAAAACATCAATTAGACTGGGATAATATAAAAAAATATGTTAATCCATATGAATACATTCATACACAAATTCCTGACTGTAAAAGTTGTGTATCAAAAATAAAACCCGTTTCTAGGTCCTATTATAAATTAATAGAAATTATTAATTCTTTAAACATATTAGCTAGTTATGAAAATAAAAATATTTCTACATTTCATTTAGCTGAAGGACCTGGTGGATTTATTGAAGCTATTTCTTATCTAAGACAAAATAATATAAATACCACTAGAGATTCTTATTATGGAATGACTCTTATTAATGAAGATGATTCTAATGTTCCTGGATGGAAAAAAAAATATTTTGATAAGAACGCTTCTATACATTTAGTAAAAGGTGCCACTGGCAACGGAGATTTATTAAATCCAGAAAATATGCAGTATTGTTATGATAAATACAATAATTCAATGGACATTATTACCGGCGACGGAGGATTTGATTTTTCTATCGATTTTAATAAACAAGAACTATTATCTGTTAAATTAATTTTAGCTCAAATATTATATGCTATTATAATGCAAAAACAAAAAGGATTTTTTATTATTAAATTTTTTGATATTTTTTACAAACCTACTTGTGATATGATTTTCTTTTTATCTCATTTTTACGAAAAAATTTATATTATGAAACCTAACACAAGCAGATTTGCAAATTCTGAAAAATATATTATTTGTAAAAATTTTAGAGATAAAACCAATAAACAAGAACTTATACATTTATTTAAACCTATTATTCATAAAATAAAAGAATGTAGTTATATTACACAATTTCTAAATATTAATTTACCTAATATTTTTGTTTCAAAGATTGAAGAGATTAATTCTATACTTGGTCAACAACAATTAGAATATATTTTAACTACTTTACAATTACTAGAATCTAATACATCTTCTGATAAATTAGAACAACTTAAACAAAATAATATACAAAAATGCACAACGTGGTGTACCAAATTTAATATTCCATATCATAAAATAATACAACAAACTAATATATTTTTAGAAAGAGAATAAATTAAAATATTATTAATATCATTATAATTTAAATGGACAAAGGATTCGATATCCGAGAGTATGATTTATTTGATATTTTAAATATGTTAAAACTTCCTTATGAATTTCAAGCAACGCATTTAGCAGATTTAAAAAAAAAAATAAATATGTTAAATCAACCCGATATTTCTTTGGAAACATACAACTTTTATAAAAAAACTTTTGTTATTGTATCTTGTATTCATAAATATCGTGAAAAAAAACAAGAATATGACATTGACTATTATCCTGATATAGGAGAAGATAAGCTTCTTTACAAAGATATATTAGATATACCTGATTTCGAGAGATTACAAAACTCCGACCATATACTAGAATTAGTATTAAAAAATAATGAAAATTTAAAAATTAAGATTAACGATGAATTACCTCAGGAAATTATAGAAAACTCAAAAAAAAGATACCAACGTAGTATCACTGAACCTCATCTATCAACTAATGTTCCTTTAGCACCTGGTTCTCTAAATTCAATTAAAAGACAACTTCAATTAAGAAATCTATATTTAAACTCTTGTTATAGAAATGAAACCAACATTCATTCTTCTTCTAGTGATTTTAGATATCTTATACCAAGTGAAATTAATAATGTAGTATCACTACAATTAACCTCTATTGAATTACCTGACTCATGGTATTTATGTAGTTCAAGTAGTTTAACTATAGATGATGTTAATTATAGTTTTCCCGATGGAAATTATACTTATTCTACCATGGAAGCTGCTTTAAATACTACTATTAGTGATATCAGTGCTAATGCTGTTATAGATTCCGTATCTTTAAAAACTACAATTACAAATACGGGTGATTCAAGCTATAATATAATATTTTCAACTAATGAAAATGACAAAAAGAAAAGTCTTGGATGGATACTTGGATTTAGAGAAATGAACTATACTCTAGATGTAGGAGAAAGTATAGTTTCAGAGGCTTTATTTAATGATGGTACTAGAAGATATTTTTATTTTTGTATTAATGATTTTCAAAATAATGTAAATGAAACAAATTCTATTTGTTTACAGAATAATCTCTCCAACAAACATATATTAACTAAAATTTGTATTCAAGACACTAAAAATTTTATGAAAAGTCCGGTAGGAGCTAAAAGAAACTACAATGGACCTATTGATTTAAAACAAATAAATGTACAATTATTAGATGAATTTGGAGAGATTATAAATTTAAATCATATGGATATTGGTTTCACTTTACAGTTAGAGCTACT
>CESA01146317.1_pt1 | contig 42803 bp, 38 predicted proteins | sample 531061 | NCBI WGS metagenome assembly CESA01 (sample SAMEA2621254, study PRJEB7988) | marine metagenome | biome: marine biome (ENVO:00000447); feature: surface water layer (ENVO:00002042); material: "saline water (ENVO:00002010), including plankton (ENVO:xxxxxxxx)" | depth 5 m
ATCGTTTAGTCCATCGCTTGGCACCGCGACCTATACACTTACAGGCACAGATGGTAATGGTTGCGTAAGCAACGATGCTGTGGATATTACAATGTATTCAAATCCAGAAGTTTCTTTCACCTTAACTCAAGATTCTTTATGCTTTTCTGCTGACAGTTTGGAGCTTTTTGGTTTACCATTAGGAGGGGACTTTTCAGGCAATGGAGTAAACAACAACTGGTTTCACCCGAGTGCAGCTGGATTAGGTGGTCATGCCCTAACGTATTCATATACAGATTCGTTAACCAACTGCATAGGCTCAGATACTGTGATAATAGAAGTTCTGGGTTGTGCGGGAGTTGTGAACTTAGGTCAAGAATTCATTCATGTTTATCCAAATCCAACATTCGATAAAATCACAATTGTTATTGACGGATATTACGGTCCTTTGGAAGTAGAAATTTATGATTTGAACGGGAACTTAATTAAAACATTTAATGATGCTGAATTTTCTATTAAAGAGTTTGCAAGAGGGACTTACATCTTAAGTATTAATTACAAGCATTTTTCAGAAAAAATAAATATTCTCAAATTTTAAGGTACTTATTCTTTAATTGATATTTGAATCACATTTTATAATTTTTTCAATAAAATCAAACTATTCTATGCGTTTGTATTCTTCCATAAGAATTTCATAAGCATCTTTCTTGGCGTATCTGGCACGCATCCAAGCATAAAATATAATTAATCTTGGGTCCCTAAACACCCTTTCCTTTCTTAGATTTATTTTTTTCTCAAATTGAGATAATATATTTTGATCAGCTTCATGTGGGTTTTTGATATACGTTTTTATCGCACTAATGAAATGTCTGACCATGCCGTATTGATCCACATCCAGCATTTCCTTATGCTTTGACTCGATGCCATTCATGATCTTAATACTATAATCAGTATTCCCAATAGAGGTTTGAACGATTGCTAAAATCATTTCTTTTCTAATGAGCCATTCTCGGCCCATTTCTTTCTGATAGTATTTATCAGACTCTGACATAAAATTAAGAATCCGAATAGCTCTTGAGTAATCACCCACGATGATATAATACCCTGAAAGATTTAGAGATAAGTTTAGGTTCTCTTGTATGGTAATCTTATTGATTTCATTTTCTAGGAATAATTCTGTTTGCGCAATAGCCTGATCGATTTTATAATCAAAGACTTGAATAAAACTAGCGATAGCCATTCTCTTTCCTCTATAATTTAGGTTCACCATTTCGCTTCTCGACATTAGGTCCTCTAATTTTGCAAGATGATAGAGTGATTTTTTAAAATTCCGTGTATTTAGAAATGTATACGACATGATGTATTCAATTTGCGCATGCGTATTGATTTGCGAATTATCGTCAAAAGCTTCTTCAGAAAACTCCTTGTAATATTGTTGGGCTACCTCAGCGAAAACTTTGAATTTTCTATTTACAATATACTCAGCACGGATCATTTCAATTACCTTGAGGTGTATATTGGGGTTTTTATATTCGGCTTTGAGGCTTTTGTACTGAGCGAGTGCCCCTTTGATAATTTGTGTTGGAGATTCGACAATCCCTTCAGCAATTTTTTGCTTCAAATCATTTTTAATCTCAATAAAATATAATTGAAATTGATCTAGCTTGGCCTGCTTGTTTTGTAGGTCGAGAATTTTGGCTTTTATTCCGGGGAAAAGCTCCTGATTAAAATAGGGGAGTATTTTAAGCTTAAGGCGTTGTATTTTTAGGTTTAAATCAACGTTGTTTGATTTTTCCGCATTTTTTTCTTCTTTATTCAGTAATTCCCAGGCTGCTTGAAACTTCTTTCTTTCAATAAAATAAGAAATCATTAAAATCATTCCATCTCTTTTATTCTCCTTTTGCTCGCTTATTGATTTTTTGAGAATCACAAAGTTTGTAAGTGATTTTGTAATTCTTTTGCGAATTGCATGATAGTTTTGATCTCCTATGAGGTCGTTTTTGCTCGGTATATTTCCATTATACAGGGAAAATAGTTTTCTAAATACGTCCACGTCTTTTCTCACAGAACCTGGACGTTTTCTGGTAAGGAATTGCTCAAATTCCTTCTTGTCAGGATCAGATAAGGTTAAGATGATTTCTTTTATTAAGTCCATAGGATTGTATAAATCTAGTTTAAAAGCTAAAGTTCACATAAAATATGGTATTCCTGTAGATAAAGGTCAAATTATTTTTAGAAATAAATATCCTTTTTTTAAATGTTAAGTTTCTGTATTTCAGTAAATTAATGTCAGTTATAGCCGTATATAAATACCTTTAAAAATATATTTTTCTTGTTGACTATATCGATAAATTATTTTTCTTTGTGATGAAATTTTAAAAACTAAATAATGAAAAATTCTTTACTAATAATATCACTGTTTGTCTTTTCGTTTGGTGCTTTTGCTCAAGGAAATTCGTCTATTGCTGTCGCTAATCCAAATGTTGAAGGCCTATACGCAACGCCAGAAATGTGTGCTAAAATGATCCGCTTGGAATTATCAAAGCTCAATAAATACTCAGTATACGATAAGTTTGATATGCAAGATGTCTATGATTCAAATGAATCCTACAAAACTTGCCTAAGTAAGTCTTGCCTTGTTGAATTTGGCCAAAAGCTTGGTGTAAATTATATGATTACAGGTAGCTTTGATTTACTGGGTAATAAAATTGTAATCACCTTGAAAATGATTGATGTAGCGAATAATTCAGTCTATAAATCAGGTTTAAAGGAATTTACCAATCAAGAAAAAGAACTCCAGCGAATGGTGGAAGTTCTTATCACAGAAATGTTAGATATACCTGTCAATAAAGAACTTAGTGATCAACTTAAGTTTGATAACGATATTATTACTAAAGCGAATGTTGGTAAAGTAAGCAATTCAGGACCTCGAGTTGGAGTTGGAGTCATGACTGGTGCCTTCTACGAATACGCCAATCGCTCAAAGTCCCAGGGTGGTCTCGACATATTCCCCGCAATAAGTATGATTGGTTATCAGCTTGAAGCACAATATGTAGGAACAGATAATTTCTCTGCTTTAGCTGAGTTTATATTAAATGTTAATGGCTTAGAACAAGGTAAATTTATACCGACCCTATCTATTTTAAATGGTTTCAGATTTGGGGATTCTGCATGGGAATTTGCCTTCGGTCCTGGTTTTACATTGACGAAAACATCTATGGGAAGATTCGTGGATGGTAATTACCAAACCCAACGAGAATATCAGGATTATTGGGCTGATCAGTGGGATAATACTTCTGGTATCTCATACGGTGAGCACATGAATAACCAAGATTACCAGGATATACTTAATACGATGGAAGAAACATTGGACGATAGAGCCGATGTCAGAGGTGCCTTTATGTTTGTTATGGCTTTTGGACGTACTTTCAGGGCAGGTGCATTGAATATTCCAGTAAATATTTTTTATTCATCTCGAGGTGGAGGCGGTATTGCAGGATTGAACGTTGGTTTCAATGTAACCAAGAAAAAGACCTCGATGATGCAGGGGCTTTAGTATAAAACTATAATTTAAAAAAGGGTTGGTTCCAATATGGGGTCAACCCTTTTTTTATCAAAAATAGGACAAATGAAAAGGTCCAAATTTACTTGAATTTCCCTTCTTTTTAATTATCACGGCGGTTTTGCAGCTTATAGTCGTATAAATGATCTATGAGCGCTAGGTTTACTTTGAATTTGGTTATCGCTGGAATATTGGAAAGAAATAATACAGTTATCTACCGTCCAAAATCAGGTCAATTTCCTTTACTAGTTCATAATCTTTTTCCGTAATTGAATTTGTATCATGGGTATAGACCTCAATGCTCAGATATTTATAGCTGTATATTTTCAGATCTGGATGGTGGTTTATTTCCTCTGCAACCACCGCTATTTTATTTAATAATGCCAGTGCTTCTTTAAATTCTTGGCATTTTACATTTCTCACGAGTTTTCCATCTGATTCTTCCCATTTCATGATATGAAAATAAAATTTATTAAGCTTTCCAAGTCATGTTTTAAAAAATAATTACTTTTGTGGCGTCTCTAAGGGGTGCCGAAAGGCTGAGATTATACCCATTGAACCTGATTAGGATAATGCCTGCGCAGGGAAGATGACCGAGCTAGTTAATTATTTATAACCAATAAGAATTAGCCCCTTGTTCTTGTTTAATTTTTTTAAAAATGAAAACAAGCGTTTTTTTAACACTTTCTTTTTCTTTATTTATTCTTTTAGGTTTTTCGCAAAAAACACTTTCTGGAGTTGTCAAATCTGAGGATGGATCTGCCATTCCTTATGCTAAAATCCGGGTGGATCAATCGCAGAAAGGAACCATCAGTGATGTAGAGGGGAAGTTCAAAATTGAAAATATTGCTTCTGCTTCAAAGCAGATTATTGTGAGCGCTTTGGGTTATGCCGAGCAAGAAATCTCAATCGAAGGAAATACAAGTAATATAGAGGTTCAGCTGTACAAGCAGGTGCAGAATTTAGAAACTGTCCAGGTAGACGCGACAAGACCGCAAATTGTTCCCTCTTCAGCTACACAAATTGATAAAGAGGAAGATTTACAAGGTAAAAACTTTGGACAAGACCTGCCGATTTTATTGAATGCTATGCCTTCTGTTGTGACTACATCAGATGCAGGTGCGGGAATCGGATATACGGGAATGCGTATTCGAGGAGTTGACGCAGAACGGATCAATGTGACCATCAATGGAATCCCTGTAAACGATCCAGAATCCCACGGTGTATGGTGGGTGAATATGCCAGATTTGGTAGGTTCAGTTGACAATATACAGGTTCAGCGCGGTGTAGGGACTTCTACAAACGGCGCGGCCTCTTTTGGTGCCAGTGTCAATATCAAGACGGACAATATTTCGGAGAAAGCTTACGGTACGATAGATAACGCTGTTGGAAGTTTCAATACCTGGAAAAGTTCAGTGCGTGCAGGTACAGGATTGATAGGCGGCAAATTCGCGATGGATATTCGTTTATCAAGAGTATTGAGTGATGGATTTATTGATAGAGCAAGTTCGAATCTCAAATCTTTTTATTTATCTGGTTCCTATGTTGGGAAAAAATCATTAATCAAGGCTGTTGCGTTTAGTGGTAAAGAACGCACTTACCAATCATGGTATGGAACTCCTGAAAGTGTCATCAATGGTGATGCCGATGAGATGAATGCCTATGCTGACAGGAATTATCTTTCAGATGCAGAGCGCACAAATTTATTGGCGTCAGGAAGGTCTTATAATTATTATACTTATCAAGATGAGGTTGACAACTACCAGCAGGACAACTATCAGCTTCATTTTACGCATACATTTTCACCGAAAACGACACTCAACGTTGCCGGTCATTATACAAAAGGTAGAGGGTATTACGAGCAATATAAGTTTGGTGAAAATCTTTCGGAGTATGGTCTCAGTGATGTAATTGTTGGAGCAGATACTGTAACAAGTACAGATTTAATTCGCCGCCGCTGGTTAGATAACGATTTTGTAGGTGGTGTATATTCGCTATCTCATACCATAAATTCAAATTTAAGCCTTCAGCTCGGTGGAGCTGGTAATACCTACATAGGTGATCATTTTGGTGAGCTCGTTTGGGCAAGATATGCATCCGAAAGTGAGATCTATGACCGCTATTATGACAACAATGCCCAGAAATCAGAATTTAGCTCATACCTCAAGGCCGATTATGTTAAAGACAATTGGAGCCTATATGCAGATGTTCAGTACCGCTATGTTGACTATAATTTTGGTGGTTTTGATGATGTTTCTGGAAACCTCATTGATTTAGACCAAAAAGAGGTTTATAATTTTATCAATCCTAAAGTGGGAGGTTCTTTTGCTTTTGATGCAAACAACAGGTTATTTCTGAGCGCTGGTATTGGAAACAGAGAGCCTGTTCGTAAGGATTTCAGAGAAAGCTCTACGCAAAGCCGTCCAGAGCATGAAACTTTAACGGATTTGGAACTAGGCCACTCTTTTGAGGCTGCCAAGCTTCAAGTGCGCACCAATATTTATTTTATGAATTACGAAAACCAATTGATTAATACAGGTAAAATAAATGATGTGGGTGCTTACACAAGAATCAATGTCGACGAAAGCTACAGGCTTGGGATTGAGCTAGCAGCAATTGTCCGACCATTCGATGAGTTAGATGTCCATGCAGGATTTACGTACAGTGAAAATAAGATTGCTTCTTTTACAGAATACGTTGATAATTATGACGATCCAAATTACGAACAGACACAAATTGACCATGAGAATACTGACATGGCTTTTTCACCGAACGTAATTGGAAATGCGGGATTCACTTACAGACCTTTTGATGGCCTTGCCTTAAATTGGATGACTAAATATGTGGGTGATCAATTCCTAGACAATACGTCAAATCAGGATCGAAAAATTGATGCCTTTACGTATTCAAACGTGAGTCTAAATTACACCATTGAAGACCTTGTTTTTAAGTCGATGACTTTAGGTATTCAGTGCAATAATGTTTTAGATGCTAAGTATCAAAACAATGGATATACTTGGGGTTATATTGCAGGAGGACAAAGAACAGTAGAGAACTTCTATTACCCCCAAGCCGGGCGTAACTTTATGTTTAGACTGTTGATTCAGATGTAGGATTTCAAGCGATAAAATGGAGCAGTGCTTTGACCAAAGCACTGCTTTTTTATTTGGAATAAACTTTGTTATGTAGAGAGTATGTATATTTGATCGAGTTTATAAAAACAGACAAAAACAAACAAAAATGAAATTACTTTCTTCTTTAGGCTCAGTCCTTTTAATCTTTTTATGTGTTTCTATTCAAGCACAAGATGATATCCTTTCAAACTCTCCTTCAGAAACAGATGATAAACCGTCATATGAGGCACATTGGGCTGGCATGGATCTCGGATCCGTAATCCTTATGAACTCGGAGTTTGGAACTGATTTTCCAGGTGAAACTTGGCTCGATAATCCATGGTGGGAAAATGATATTGTAAATTCCACGACTTTTTCATTCAATATGTTTGAGTACAAGCTACCGATCTTTAAGCAATATTTAGGATTGACCACAGGATTTGGTTACAGAAATACAAACATTGAATTTCGCGAAAATTACAGATTGAGTTATGATGACCAAGATGTTTCGGCTCAAATTATTAATCTAGAAGAAGAAAACATCTCTGAAATCAAACGAAATTACCTTTCAGCACATTATTTTACTGTTCCCTTATTACTTGAATTTGCTACAAAGGTAGAGGGTAAAAAGAGTTTTTATTTTAATACAGGAGTTGTTGGTGGTGTTCGCTTTGCGTCAAGCACTACCTTAAAAGGAAAGTACGATAACGGGGATAAATTCACCAATGTTCGACGCGCAAAATATAACATGAATCCAATTTTTCTAGATGCTTCGTTTAGAATTGGCTACGGGGCTTTTGGTTTGTTTGGAACTTACAGTTTGACAACCATGTTTAAGACAGCTGCATATACTCAAGCGGTCCACCCATTGCGTGTAGGAATTACCTGGAACTGGCATTACTCAGGAGACGATAAAAGCACAAAAAACAAGGTTTTGTTTGATGAGGACACTGAAGATATTGACCTTTAAGTTGCTCTGATGAAATCTTATTTCACTTTAAATACGCTAATATTTTGTATTACTGTTATTTGTTCTTCGTCATGTAAAACGACCAATCAAAAGTTAAATAAAAAGGACACTGTAGTCAATGTCTTCGATAGTCTTGATTATGATATTGCTTTGGCTTATGATTATAATGGAGAAGGAGGGGATGATATAATAGATACAAAGGGAAGACTAGCCAACAGGATTTATAAATCAGCTGAGCTTACTTCAACTCAAGTTAAAAGGATTACAGATATATTTTGCAGTAAAGAAACCTATGATAAACATGCATCTGTCGCTGCCTGTTTTGACCCTCATTTTGGGGTTGTATTATATAAAGCTGACACAGTAGTTGCTTTCGTATCTGTATGTTTAGATTGTAATTACCTGCATTCATCTATTGAGATTTCGGAAGCCACTGCATTTAGTCATCTCGGTACTCGAAATATAATAGAATTTGAAAAAAATATAGGTTTCTAATATCCTTTAAAGGGTTTTAGTGAATCAAAATACTAGCACAGGAGATTAAATAATAATCCGGCAGCAATCGCTCCAATGATAGGGCCGATGACAGGGATCCAAGCATAGCTCCAATTTGATTGTGCTTTTGATCGTCTAATAAGCGTGTAGACAATTCGTGGACCCAGATCTCGGGCCGGGTTGATGGCATATCCTGTTGTTCCTCCCAAGGACATTCCAATTGCCCAAACTAAGATCCCAACCGGTAATGCATCTAGTGAACCAATCCCATATTGTAGTTTTTCTATGCCTTCAATTTGAAGTTCCGGCTTCGCTATATAGAAAATAACAAATACAAGAAAAAAAGTTCCGTATGCCTCACTAAATAGATTTCTAGGCCTATTCTTAATTTGTGGTGCAGTGCAAAAACAGCCGCGAAAGGTCAGCTCATCTTTTTCGAGCTTAAATTGGTCATAGTAAAGCTGATAATTTAAGAAGCTCCCAATCATCGCTCCCATTAGTTGTGCAGCCATATACATTGGGACCATCGCCCAGTCAAATTTATTCGCCACAGCCAATCCGATTGTTACGGCAGGGTTTAGGTGCGCGCCACTAATATCTGCAGTAATAAATGCAGCAATGAAAACAGCAAATCCCCAAGCCATAGTTATTAAAATCCACTTTGGGTCTTTTCTTCCTTCCGTGCTCTTTAACGAAACATTAGATACGACTCCAGCTCCAAACACAATAAGTATACAAGTTCCTAATACCTCAGCTATAAATGGTGTCACAATTAATATTTTAGGATAAAATTAAGTATAAATCATATTATTGCAGAATCTTTTCTATCCGCTTATTCCAGAGGTCAAGCATTTTCCGATTTTGTTCAGATGATTTTGGGATGAATTCTTTATCCTTTTCCCAAAGTGACTTCAGCGATTCTTTATTCTCCCAAAATCCACATCCTAAGCCTGCTAAAAATGCAATACCTAGGGCCGTTATTTCTGTTGTTTTGGATCGTACAACTATTGTGGATAATAGATTGGCCTGTATTTGCATAAGCAGTGCATTCATACTTGCGCCACCATCGACTTTCAACTTAGAAAATTGAATACCTGAGTCTTTTTGCATTTCATTAATAATTTCTGTTGACCTTATTGCTATTGCTTCTAATGCCGCTCTCGCTATATGTCCTTGTTTCGTCCCACGGGTAATGCCGAATAAACCTCCCTTAGCTTCAGGGTTCCAATATGGAGCTCCAATTCCCGCGAGCGAGGAAATGAATGTTATACCTCCATTATCTTCTACTGAGCGTGCTAGTTTTTCTATTTCGTCAGTTTCACTGATAATTTCTAATCCATCTCTTAACCACTGAATCAATGCACCTCCAATAAATACGCTTCCTTCTAATGCGTATTCAATTTTGCCGTTTATTTCCCAGGCAATCGTTGTAAGCATTTTATTTTTGGAGGCCACTGCTTTTGTTCCAGTATTCATCATGCAAAAACAGCCTGTTCCATAGGTATTTTTGACATCGCCAGCTTCAAAGCACAACTGCCCGAATAGAGCAGCCTGTTGATCTCCAGCAATACCGCAAATAGGTATGGCCATTTCCCATTCCTCAAGTCTAGCTTCTGCAGAAAACCCCGAACTTGAGACGATTTCAGGAAGCATCGTTTTTGGTATCCCTAGCAACTTAACTAAGTCATCATCCCATTGGTTTTTGTGAATGTCAAAAAGCATTGTTCGACTCGCATTACTTGAATCGGTAATGTGCTTTTCTCTGTTCGTTAGTTGCCATATGAGCCACGTATCTATTGTTCCAAACAATAATCCGCCCTCATTCGCTCTTGACTTAAGCCCAGGAACATTCTCTAAAATCCATCTGATTTTTGAACCTGAAAAATAGGGGTCTAGAAGTAATCCAGTTTTTTCGGAAATCATGGGTTCTACCCCTTGGATTTTTAATTCGTTACAAAATTTCGCTGTTCTTCTGTCTTGCCAAACGATAGCATTGTATACTGGTACTCCCGTTATTTTATCCCAAACAACTGTAGTTTCCCTTTGGTTTGTGATTCCGATTGAAGCAATATCCATTAAAGATATACTGGTTGAAGAAAGTACTTTTTGGATTGCCAATTTCTGTTTGCTCCAAATCTCTATAGCATCATGTTCTACCCAACCTTCCTTCGGGAAAAATTGCTCAAATTCATATTGAGCCTTGCCTATTTCTTTGCCACTTTTATCGAAGATCAATGCCCTTGCGCTTGTGGTACCTGAATCGATGGCCAAGATGTATTTTTTCATAAAAATGCTGCGTTGATATTGTGTTCGGAAAAATTACAAAAAATAGTTTTCAACACACGGAAAGTCGGACATTGATTTCTTTATCTTTAATCTTTCAAAGAGATTTTCAATGTACATCATTTTTGATACAGAAACCACTGGGCTCCCCCGGAGCTTTAAAGCACCCATTAGTGATGTTGATAATTGGCCGCGCGTTATTCAGCTTGCATGGCAGCTTCATGACGATGATGGACGTTTGGTGGAGCACAAAGATTTCTTGATTAAGCCTGATGGATTTGATATACCTTATGGTGCAGAGAAGATACATGGTATTTCTACCGAGCTTGCATCTAAGGAGGGTGTTGAACTTTCCGAGGGTTTGACCTTGTTTGAAGCCGCGCTTTCAAAAGCTTCGTTTTTGGTTGGGCACAATGTTAATTTTGATGTCAACGTATTAGGTTGTGAGTTCTATAGAGAGGAAAGGCCTACAGATTGGGTTGACAAAAAAATCCTTGACACTTGTACTGAGAAAACAGCGAACATATGCAAACTTCTAGGGGGTAGAGGTGGTCGATTTAAATTGCCAACCTTGTCTGAATTGCATGAGCATTTATTCGATACTCAATTCACGGAAGCCCATAATGCCACTGCTGATGTTGAGGCAACAACGCGTTGCTTCTTGGAGCTTATTCGTTTGAAAACATTCACAGCTGCCGAATTAGAAAAAGCAGATGATTATTTTATTGCTTATTCAGTAGCTAATCCAGAGGTAATTCAGCCTGTTGGCTTGAAACACCTTAACCTAAAAGCTGAAAGTGAAAAGCTAAGAAATGATACCGAGCATCTTGGGTCTTCCAATGTTGATCAAGAGGGTATGGTTGATCTTCAGCAGCTTCAAGACCTAAGCTTTACACATTTGCATAACCACTCTCAATATTCCATTCTTCAATCCACAGCCAAGGTCTCAGGAATTATTGAAAAAGCTTTTGAGCATGGTATGCATGCTATTGCTTTGACTGACTCTGGTAATATGATGGCCGCTTTTCATTTTGAGGCTGCTGCAAATAAAATCAATAAGCGAATTCGTTCGGAAAAGGCGCAAGCAGAGGAAGAAGGAAGGGAATACAATAAGAAAGAAATTTTGCCAATCATTGGTTGTGAATTCAATGTTTGTAGAGATCGAAATGATAAAACTCAAAAGGATAATGGAAGCAAGGTAGTCTTCCTCGCCAAGAATAAACATGGTTATCAAAACCTAATTAAGTTGGCTTCTATCGCCTACACAGAGGGGATGTATTATGTCCCTAGAATTGACAAAGAGATTGTTCAAAAGTACAAGGAAAACCTCATGGTGCTCTCAGGGGGAATCCAAGGGGAAATATCGAATTTACTTTTAAACGTTGGCGAGAAACAAGCGGAGGAAGCATTAACCTGGTGGAGGAATACCTTTAAAGAGGATTTTTATATTGAGTTGACAAGACATGGCGTTGACTTAGAATCCAGATTAAATCCGTCTTTGGTAAGACTTGCAAACAAACATGGTGTAAAGCTTATAGCCACGAATAATTCTTTTTATGTTGAAAAGGAAGATTCTGTTGCCCACGATGTTCTCCTATGTGTAAAAGATAATCAGCTTGTTGAGACACCTAAAGGTCGCGGTCGTGGTTTTCGTTATGGTCTAGAAAATGACGAGTATTATATTAAGTCTTCTGATCAAATGAAAAAATTATTTCAGGACCTGCCTCAGGCACTTTTGAATACAGAGGAGGTCGTTAAAAAATGTGACCCTTATCCTTTGGCAAGGGATGTTTTGTTGCCTGAATATGATATTCCCAGTCAATTTATTTCAGCAGAGGATAAAAAAGACGGAGGCAAAAGAGGGGAGAATGCATTTTTGCGGCACCTCGTTTATGAAGGGGTCCAAAAAAGGTATACTGAAATTGATGATGCGCTTAAACAAAGAATCGATTTTGAGCTATCAACGATTGAAAACACGGGGTATCCTGGATATTTCCTAATTGTGCAGGACTTTTGTAATGCTGCTCGTGATATGGGTGTGAGTGTTGGTCCTGGAAGGGGCTCTGCTGCGGGCTCTGTAGTTGCATATGCCATCGGTATCACAAATATTGATCCTATTAAGTACGACTTACTTTTTGAGCGTTTTTTAAATCCTGACCGTATCTCAATGCCAGATATTGACATTGACTTTGATGATGAGGGGCGTGGAAAAGTAATTGATTATGTCATTGAAAAATATGGTGCTAATCAGGTGGCTCAGATTATTACCTATGGAACTATGGCTGCAAAATCTGCAGTGCGGGATACTGCTAGGGTAATGAACCTTCCTTTATCCGAGGCTGATCGATTAGCGAAGATGCTCCCAGATATTTCCTTGAATAAGCTTTTTGACATGGAAGAAAGTGACCTCATCGACAAGCTTCGAAATCAGGAGGAGATATCTAAAGCAAGAGACCTTCGGAAATTATATAAGCAAAATACTTTGTCGGCTGAGGTATTACAAAAAGCTAAGGAAATTGAAGGATCTGTTAGAAATACTGGTATTCATGCTTGTGGTGTAATTATTACACCTGATGACTTGACAAATTTTGTTCCTGTAGCAACTGCCAAAGATTCAGATTTGGTATGTACGCAATATGATAACTCGGTTGCTGAGGATGCTGGTTTGTTGAAGATGGATTTTCTTGGACTCAAAACGCTCACATTGATTAAACACACCATTAAGTACATTGAACAAACCAAGGGTATCAAAATAAATCCAGATGAGATTCCAATCGATGATAAAGCTACTTATGAGCTTTTTCAGAGAGGAGAAACGGTTGGTATTTTTCAATATGAGTCGGCAGGTATGCAGAAGTATCTCAAAGAGCTTAAGCCTACTGAGTTTGCTGACTTGATTGCCATGAATGCCCTATACCGACCTGGTCCAATGGAATATATCCCTTCCTATGTAAAAAGAAAACATGGTGATGAAGATATTGAATATGACCTCGCTGACTGTGAAGAATATTTAAAAGAAACCTACGGTATAACGGTATATCAGGAACAGGTGATGCTACTTTCTCAAAAGCTAGCAGATTTTACAAAAGGTGAAGCAGATACCCTTAGGAAGGCTATGGGGAAGAAAGACCGTCGTGTTCTTGATAAAATGAAGCCGACTTTCTTAAAAAGAGCCACTGATAAGGGACATAGTAAAGATACTTTAGAGAAAATATGGAAGGATTGGGAAGCTTTTGCCTCCTACGCTTTTAACAAATCTCACTCAACTTGTTACGCATGGGTGGCTTATCAAACCGCATATTTAAAGGCCAATTATCCTGCTGAGTATATGGCGTCTGTGCTTAGTAACAACATGAATGATATCAAGCAAGTGACCTTTTTTATGGAAGAAAGTAAGCGTATGGGTATTCCTGTTTTTGGTCCTGATATTAATGAATCTAATTATACATTTACCATCAATAAGAAAGGAGCGATAAGATTCGGTTTAGGTGCTGTAAGGGGTCTTGGTAGCGGTCCTATTGATGAGATTGTTGCCGTTCGAAAGGAAAAGCCGTTCACATCAGTATTTGATTTTGCCAAGCGCGCCAATTTGAGGTTATGCAATAAAAGAGTTTTTGAAAGCCTTATTTATGCTGGAGGTTTGGATTCCTTAAATAACGAAATTCATAGAAGTCAGTATTTTGTTCAAGAGGGAGCCTCTAGGCCATTTGTTGAGCAAGTCATTTCTTACGGAAGAAATTATCAGGACCAATTGGGAAAGCGGCAAATGGTGATTTTTGATATGTCTGATGAGGTTTCTACATCTGAGCCCAAAATCCCATTTTCTGAACCTTGGTCTAGTGTATATCGTTTAAATAAGGAAAAAGAGGTTGTAGGTGTCTTTTTATCAGGGCATCCCTTGGATGATTTTCGAATTGAAATCGAATCCTTTTGTAAAGGCGATATCAGAATACTTTCTGAGCTACAAGATCATGAAGGAAGAGATTTAATGATTGCTGCCGTTGTAACCTCAAGCGAGCATCGTATTACGCGCAGAGGCGATGGTTTTGGAACCCTTATCATTGAGGATTATTACGAGAGCTTTCGCTTGAATCTGTTTCAAGAAAATTATTTACGGTTTAAGCATTTTATGGAGCCTGGTACCTTTGTGATTATAAAAGGGCGTATTGAAAAGACCAGATGGAGAAAGGAGCTAGAATTTGTAGTTCACGGTATGGAATTACTGCAAGGTCTTCGAGAAAAGAAGGCAAAAAATATTGAGATAAAACTCCCGTCATCCACAGTGAATAAAACACTTATCCAAGAGCTTCAGAATGTGTTAATGGATAATGAAGTAAAGGGTAATTGTCGCGTTCGTTTTACAGTCTATGATCCGCTAGAAAAAATTCAAGTAGTACTACCTTCACGAAGTATAATGGTGAATCCAAGTAATGAGCTGCTGAAAAAACTTGAAGATTTGGATGTTAGTTTTGCCTTAAATTAAATGGGCAAAAAAAAAGCGCCAGTTCGGCGCTTTTAAAAATATTTTGAAATACTATGCTTCCGCCTCTTCTTCCGCTGGAATTAAGATTCGTCCACAGTGCTCACAAATAATTATTTTCTTTTTAGTAACGATATCGAGCTCTCTTTGAGGTGGGATCTTATTAAAGCATCCACCGCAAGAAGCGTCTCTGTGTCCAGATTTCGACTTTGCACCGTAAATAAGTGGCACTACGGCTAAACCATTTTTAGCGTTTCCTCTCAGCCTTTCATAGGCAACAACAAGACGGTCTTCAATATTTTTCTTGGCGTCTTTTGAGGCCTTGATTAACTTGTTTTCATCTTTTTGAGTAGAGCTAATGATGTTGTCGAGCTCTGCTTTTTTATTTTCCAGCTCTGCCTTTTTCATATTTAGGCGCTCTGTTGCTTCTGCTAAAATCTCATTCTTGTGTTCAATTTTAACTATTGCTTCTTTCGTACGCTTTTCGTTCAATTTAATTTCTAGCTCTTGAAACTCAATTTCTTTTGAAAGAGATTCGTATTCTCTATTATTTCGAACGTTATTTTGTCTTTCCTTATATTTTAGGATTGCTGTATCTGAATCTTTGGAAGATAGCTTTCTATTTGAAATATCTTGCTGAAGTTCATCGATTTCGGCTTGAAACTTACCTGTTCTTGTTTCAAGTCCGATGATTTCATTTTCTAAGTCTTCGACCTCCAATGGTAGTTCTCCTCGGATTATTCGAATTCTATCGATTTCAGAATCAATTTTTTGTAAATTATACAAAGCATCTAATTTTTCCGCTACAGTTCCATCTTTCTTCGTTGTAGCCTTAGAAACCTTTGTGGTTTTCTTAGTCTTCGTTTTACTTTCTGCTTTAGCTTTAGTCGGGGTTGCTGACATATATTAAATATATTTTACTGGATTCGTATTTACTTCAGTTAAATGGAGGGCAAAGTTACTAAATTTTTCTTTAAGATTTTCATAGATAAGGTTAATGGTGAATTGTTCACTTTCATAATGTCCAATATCTAAAATTATAAGTTCCTCATTTGCATCAAAAAATTCATGGTATTTAATATCAGAGCTAATAAAAATATCTGCTTTTTTACGCTTTGCTTGTTCTATTAAAAAGCTTCCTGTTCCTCCACATACTGCAACTGTTTTGATCTCATTGTGAATGAGCTTAGTATGCTTAATTACGCCTACTTTGAAGGTTTGCTTAATGGTATTTAAAAATGTTGCAGTAGATATCGGTTTTTCAAGTGTGCCTATCATTCCTGAACCCATATCTTGCTGCTCATTAAGAAGTGGAACAACATCGTGTGCAACTTCCTCATACGGATGGTTGGTTTTCATGGCCCGTAAAACACCTCCAATACGGTCAAGTGGAACCAAAAACTCAAGCTTCATTTCATCTTCGATTGAATTCTGATTGTTAATTCCTTTTGAAGGTTTTGCGTTTTCATTTGGCTTGTAAGTCCCTTGACCTTTGCTTTGAAAGCTACATTCCGTATAATTCCCAATTGAGCCAGCGCCAGCTTCAAACATTGCTCTACTTAATTTATGGGTCACTTCTTCAGGAGCAAACACACTAAGTTTTACCAATGTACCTTTTTTAGGCAATAAAATTTGAGTGTTTATGAGGCCTATTTTATCAGCGATTCTCTTGTTCACTCCATCTTTATGGTTGTCAAGATTCGTGTGAATGGCATATAAAGCAATCTCATGCTTGATACATAATTCAATTACGCGTTCCGACATGTTGGTGCCATTAATTTTCTTGAGTCCTTTAAAAATAACAGGGTGATGTGAGATAATCAGATTACAATTTTTACTAATCGCCTCTTCAACTATTTTTTCACTAACATCTAATGAAATTAATACACCTTTGAGAGATGTATTTTTGTGGCCATAAGTTAGACCACAATTGTCATAAGATTCTTGCAGAGATAAAGGGAATCGATTTTCTAAAAAATCAGTGATGTCGTGAATATTCATTTAAGAAAATAAGTAAGTGTTAGTTGGCCACCTTGGGTGTTTTCCCGGTGAATATAATCCTCAAATTCTTTGTATGAATTATTGAGCTGTTGAATGTAGAGGTATGCTGCACGCACAGACATTTTGCCAAAAAAGTATTCGATACCAATACTCGCTTGAGCAGATAGCTTAAAAAAGTTTAAATCATCTTGTATGGTAATCTCCTCATCGTATTCAGAACCATCTGCATCAGTCCATTCTTGATTTTGTTTGTATCCACTAAATATACTTGGCACTAGACCAGCTGAAAGTCGAACTTTTATTTTTTTGCCATAAGACGTGCTCAGCGATATCGGCAAGGCAATGTATCGGTATACTGATGAGTACATAAAGCTGCTGTCATTATCGGCTGAATTCCAGATGTAGGATTCTCCGTTCTGGGTAAAGGAAAGTCCTGTATTTACTTTAAGAGATTTGTGTACAGGTATAGAAATGCCAAGTGTAAAGCTCGTACAAACCAAAGAGTTTTCATCGGCGCGAAGACCTAAAGGAGTATTTAGGTGTGATTCATTTGGTACTAAACTTCTGTATGAATTTAAAATGTTTGCATTGAAATAAACATAAGTATTGGTATCAAAAGAAAATTTAGGATTTGTTTTTTGAGTTGCACTGATGAGCTGACTCTGAGCAGAAAAGGCAATAAAAAACATTGAGATAAGGAGCATCCTACTGATCATATACCAAAGTTACAAATTTACTTTACTTATTGTTCTGTTGTTTATAAATCACGATAAAAAAGAAGGGGGCCCGAAGGCCCCCTGGATAGACAGTACTAGTGGAAATAAGAAGAGATAATGTTTTTTCTAATCGCTTATTGATTAAAATACTTCCCACTAAGCTAAACTACTAATCTATTAACTCGGTTTAAAGATAATTCAAACTTTTAAATTTCCGGTATTTTTTTTTCAGAAAGTTTACTATATGTATGGGAAATTTCGGAAAAGAATCTACGTGTAAATCACGAGTACACTACGTGTTTATACGTAGATGATGTTTTTATGATTCTAGTGCCCTAAAATAAATGTGACCGAACAATAAAGGGTTGAATACATGATATTGGCACTTTACTATTTCTCCACTAGGTAGTGCGCACCAAAATTTATTCATATCCATATTTACCAATTCACCAAATTCATTTCTTTGAGGTTCATCAGCTTTTATTCGAAATAAGCGTAAATGAGTTGATTCTCCGGATTTCTCCTCAAGAATAATTTCTGCAAAAGGTTGCGTTGCCTTCAGTGAGTCACACTCGGAGTCACTTAGCATGTAGTTTGCGATATCAAAGTGAATTTTCTTGTAATTATGAAGATACCTGTAGACATTTGCAGTATCTACTGATGCTAATGGAATCCCATTAGTGCTTACCTCAAAACCTTTATTGAGATACTTTACCTCAAAACTTCTTGTGCTATCATAGTGGTTTTTTACGACCACAGATGATATCGATTCCAATGGAACATTAAATATATTTGTACAGATCCATTTTCTGTTATCAGCAAAGAAATTGGGTTCAATTATACCATTTACGCCTTTCACCTTCATCATTACTGGCTCCGAACTCTTTCCATCTTCCTTGGAATCTAGTAGCATAATTTGTCCGTAGTGGTCAGGTGCAGAAGGTCCGATATACCAGGTTTTATGCCATTTGTTGCTCACATAATATTCAACCTTAGTATGCGATGCAGACATCTTGACGGTAAAGTTTTCGTGTGAGTTTTTAGAGAGGTAGCCCTTAAATTCGATATTTTTTGCAACGTTTAAAATATTGTGCGCATATGCCTGGGTAATACAGCCGCCATTTTTATCTCTCCATACTCCCTCTACTTTATCAATCTGAAAAGATTTTTGAAATGGATCTGTAATAATGATTTTGGTCACCTTAGAGGTATCCTTGATTGCAAAATCTATCAATTCTGTACTTGAATTGGTTTCAGTACTCATTATGGTATAAGTATAAAATGCCAATCCAGAAACACAAATTAATCCGAAGAGAAGGGTGAGTGCTTTTTTAGCGTTCATAGTAGAGGTTAATGTTTTTTGTAACGTTTTATTCTATAGAAATTCAAGGAAAAACCAAGTAATAAAATGATTGAAATAGGGATGAGTAAATTAACGGTTTTATAGAAATTGGCGAAAACTTGAATTTTTGCTTTATCAATCTCTCGTACATCGATTTGCCTACTTCTAATATCTAGCATGTAGTTTTCTCCCATTACAAAGTCAACAATATTTAAAAAAAAGTCTTGGTTTCCAATTGCTCGTTTAGTATTTAAAGCTACATCATCCGCGTTCATTTTTAGCTCATTAAAACCCTTAAAATCAGCTTTTGGACCCTGTCTTGTTTGGCTCATCCGGTAAGTGTTTGCTAGGAACGTACCATTGCTAACTACAAAAATATTTGCAGGTGCTTTACTTTCTTTTAAAAACTTGGCGTCAGGATTATTAATGAAGTCCGCCACGATTCGGTTGTTAAAATAGGAGCTATAATTTCCTTTTGATGTTGCGGCGAAGCATAAGTCGTTTGTTATTTTATCGTCCGATGACAGTACCGGATTAGTAGCATCGAAATTAGATGCCATATTGAGTTCTACGATTGGCGCAAGACCTGTATAATTAGAATTCTTTGAACTTGTTAAGACAGGTGTGACATTATCCTTGATAGGTTCAATTTGATTGGCAAATTCAAGCGCGATTGGTTCAATGTTTTTAACTGTTGGGTGCTTTGTGTTTGTCGATAGTAGCTGATAATACCAATTTACTCGACTTTCCTTGAATCTTCTATCAAATTTGGGAATAGAATTCACATCCATGATCAGGTTGTCTTTTATTTTAAACCCGTAATCAAAAAGCAGGTCATTTAGTCGGATTTTTTTTCTTTCTGAATGTGTAAAGCCTTGCCTAAATAATGTGTCTTTATTTATCTCTAAGGTATTCATGAAGCACATGAGGTCTCCTCCGCGCATAACGAATTGATCAATCAAATAAAGGTCCTTGTCCGAAAAGTTTCTTTTCGGATCAGCAATAATTAAACCATCAAATTCGTCGAGTGCATGTATGTTATTTTGAAGCTCAACTTCTTGAATATTATAATAGGGTGCAATGAGTAGTCTCGCAATTTTCGTTTCGTATTGGTTGAGCTCACCGTGTCCCTGCAGAAATCCAATTTTTTTCTTTTTTAAAGTAGACAGCCGTCGTAACGCCGATATGAGGTTATATTCTAAATCATTTAGCCCTTTCTCAACGACCTCCGGCATTTGATACATCGAAAAGGGACGGTCCACTGAAGTTCCTGGTAAAAGCTGCACGACTGTTTCTTGTGGAATTCCATTTAAAGTAAAAGATAAAACGGCACCTGGCCACAGCATTAGCTTGGTTTCTTTCGCGTTTTTTGAAAATGTTATTTCCATTGGGAGCACCCCTGAACCTTTATTATATATTTGCTCAAATAGAAGCTGCTTGTCTTCATCTGATCCTTCATTTGGGTTTATAAAGGTATATTCTATTCGGTCTCCAGCATATCGCTTGAAATCTTTCAGTTTTTCTTCGAGAGAATTTCGGTATGACCTGAGCTCAGAGGGAAGCTCTCCCTCCAAATATATTTTAATATTAATTCGATTCTCTAATTTCTGAATGTCCCTCAGGTAAGAAACACTTCCATTCGCCAAGGAATACCTGTTATCTGAGGTCATGTCAATTCGGTAAGAGGTAAAGTGGCCTATAATATTTATGAGTACAACCGCGACCAATATGATACTAAAGATCATCCATTGATAGTAAGCACCTTTGATTTTATTTTTCATCTTTTCAAGGTTTTAAGTGCAGCATGTGCAGCAAACAGAAAAGTAAAAATGACCGATAAAAAGAACAATAAATCCTCTGTAACAATTACACCTTTTTTAATCGAATCATAATGAAAGGCCAGACTTAGATATTTGACGAAATAATCTAAGGCGCCAAATTGTCCAAAATCTCCCAACAAATGAAGACCATCAAATAAAAACCAACACAAGAACATCGAGACGATAAAAGCAATAATCTGACTACTTGTCAATGCAGATGCGAAGATACCAATGGCTACGAATACACTGCCGAGCAGCAGTAAGCCCATATATGAGGTAAACGTAGCGCCGCCATCAATAATACCTATGGGTTTGCCCAAATAGTGTACTGATACGTAATAGCAAAGTGTTGGTAAAATCGCAATAATTAATAAGGTCACACCTGCGAGGTATTTCGCCATCAAAATGCCCAGGTCAGAAACGGGCCGGGTAAAAAGAAGTTCTATTGTTCCTGTTCTTCTTTCTTCAGCAAAAGACTTCATGGTAATGGCTGGAATTAGGACTAAAAAAATAACAGGCGATAAATTAAAGAAAGGAATAAGGTCGGCTTCAGATCCTTCTAATAAGTTTGTATTATAGGCCAATATCCAATGAAACAGTCCAGAAGCAATTAGGTAAATGAGTACAAATACATATCCGATGGTCGAACTTAAAAAGCTACTCAATTCTCTGAAATATAACGCGCGCATATTCTAATTTGAATTTGTTAAAATTAACAATTTTAAGGGCACCCTACTGAATAACTTTTCAAAGATGATTTGTGAATTCTTTAGGTTTTACTTCATTTAAATCCATTAAAATGAATTTCGTGACTCCATGCCTCAGGTTTATTTCCGAACATCGGTTTTATTTTGGTCCATAAACCTGCAAACAAATCTGATTCTCTATACCTATTCAACGCCTCCATATCATCCCAATGGCTGTAGGTCATTATTACAGTTGGATCATCGATTCCTTTCAAAAGTTTCATGCCTTGACAACCCGGAAATGAGGCTATGTTGTTTTTATGGGTTTCAAATTCGCGATAAAACTCAGTCAATTCTTCTTCTTTAAAGGAAAGCTTAACAATGCGTACTAGCATCAGAACAATAAGGTTTTACGTGAACCGGCGGGTGAGGACTCAATGCGCAAGCGATCGCCTTGTTTCATACCAAAAAGGATATCTGCTCCACCTGTGCTTTGTCGCGCACCACGGTTGATTGCAATTTCTAGAAGATTATTTTCATTGAAAATAGCTACACGTTCTCCTTGCTGTACAGAATTGTACGTGTCGCTAATGTGGTCGATGTAATATTTTTCGTTTGCAAATTTTATTTCATAGGGAGCATCCTGGGGTAGACGATCAAAATCTGCTTTGGAAATATTCGTAATCAAATTCCCAAAAGAATCAACATGAATCACAATCCCTCTCACGACAAATTCCTCAATCACTGCCTTAGGAATAAGGGCTTTCTTATATTTATTTACTGCCTCAGTGAATTGACTCAATGGCTCCTCATCCATAATTTTCTTAGCCAAAGGCAAAAAGCAATTTTTCATTGGATATTTCAATTCTAAAGTGTTGCTCTTGTCGACAGTGTAACGCCATAATTCTTGTGGCTCCTTATCGTCAAGGAAGGCGCCAAAAAATCCATTATCATTAGAAATAAAGTATTGGTTGTGAAATTTCATAACCGTCGGATGGCTAGAAACGAAGGTTGTTACATCTGAATATTCTGGTGGCTGAATCATAGGCTCACTATCTACACCAATTAAATGAATCGTCCCGTCAGGGAAGTTTTTGTAGCAGCATTGCATCTGAAAAGCAGCACTTGCAACATCAAATGGTTTGATAGAATGAGATACATCTACAATTTGCACTCCTTCCATAGCTTTTAGTATGGCTCCTTTCAGAGAAGCTATATAATAGTCTTGTAGACCTGTATCCGAGGTTAGCGTGAGGATTTGCATCAAGATTCTAGATTCATTATTCTAATTAAAATGATAATTTTACCAAAAGTAATGGAATATAAAAAAAAACCGGCTAAAAGCAACTAAAATAAGTTAATGGAAGGCTCAAGAAAAATACTTGTTAAATCGACAAACCCCGTGGAGTTTTTTGGTGTGAATAATACAAACCTTAAGTATCTCAAGAAGTATTTTCCACAGCTTAAAATTGCGTCGAGAGGTAATACACTTACCTTATCTGGTGAGGATGATTTAATTGATCAATTTGAGCATAAAATAGCCATACTTCTCAAGCATCTTGAAAAGTACAATTCCTTATCAGAAAATAATATTGATAATTTGATGTTGGATGATGGCGCATCACTGATCGGAGGGCGACAATCTTCAGACGTGATTCTTCACGGAAATGGGGGGAATAAAATCAGAGCACGAACCGTCAACCAAAAGAAGTTGGTCGATGCTATTGAAAAACACGATATGGTTTTTGCTGTGGGACCAGCGGGAACAGGAAAAACATATACTGCAGTTGCTTTGGCAGTTAAAGCCTTGAAAGCAAAGGAGGTCAAAAGAATTGTTTTGACTAGACCTGCAGTAGAGGCAGGGGAGAACCTTGGTTTTCTTCCTGGGGATCTAAAAGAAAAGCTAGACCCTTATTTGATGCCTTTATACGATGCTTTAAGGGAGATGATTCCTGCTGAAAAGCTCGCAGAAATGCTGGAGCATGGGGTGATCGAGATCGCGCCTTTAGCTTTTATGAGAGGCCGTACACTAGACAAAGCATTCGTAATATTGGACGAAGGTCAGAATACAACCATGATGCAAATGAAAATGTTTTTGACTAGGATGGGTACAACAGCAAAGTTTATTATCACGGGGGATATGTCTCAAATTGATTTACCTTCGCGACAAAAATCAGGACTCTCCTTTGCCTTAGATACATTAAAAGAGGTCAAGGAAATCGGTATTATTCGACTTGGTCAAAGTGATGTAGTTCGAAATAAGCTAGTCACGAAGATCATCGAAGCATATGAAAACTATGATGCAAAAAATAAAGAATCATAAATGGAAGCACTAACAAATTCAAGCTTTAATTTTAGTGGCCAAAAATCGGTCTACAATGGAAAGGTAAGGGACGTATACCACCTAGAAAATGATGTTTTGGTCATGGTGGCTTCAGATCGTATTTCTGCTTTTGACCACATTTTGCCAAAAGGGATTCCTTTTAAAGGACAGGTGCTTAATCAGGTGGCTACGATGTTTTTGAACGCTACTGAGGATATTGTTCCGAATTGGCTTGTTGCAACTCCTGATGAAAATGTTGCTGTGGGAAAGGCTTGCGAACCCATTCGTGTTGAAATGGTGATTCGTGGATACCTTGCAGGACATGCTGCTCGGGAGTATAAATTGGGAAAGAGAATTCTTTGTGGTGTTCCTATGCCCGAAGGAATGAAAGAAAACGATAAGTTTCCTGAACCGATTATAACACCAGCTACAAAAGCGGATGAGGGGCACGATGAGGATATTTCTCGTGAAGCGATTCTTGAACAAAATATTGTACCTCATGAGATATATGAAAAGCTTGAAATGTATACGCGTCAGCTTTTTGAGCGAGGTACTCAAATGGCCGCCAAACAAGGACTTATTTTGGTAGACACGAAATATGAATTTGGTCTCCTAAATGGTGAAATTATTTTAATTGATGAAATTCACACACCAGATTCCTCCCGTTATTTTTATGCAGATGGATATGCCCAAAGACAGATAGATAATGTGCCTCAGAAGCAGCTTTCAAAGGAATTTGTTCGGCAGTGGCTCATTGAAAATGGATTTCAAGGTCTAGAAGGACAGGAGATGCCCGTAATGCCTGATGATTTTGTAAAGGTTGTCTCTGATAGGTACATTGAGTTGTACGAAAAAATAACAGGAAATGCCTTTCAAAGAGCTGAAAATAAGGATATTCCCAAGCGAATCACACAAAACCTTGAACAGTACCTCTCAAATTCCTAATTTTACGTTATGTCAGTACATAAAAATGTAAAGAAAGTAACCACGCATACGCTTCAGGAGATGAAGAACTCGGGTGAAAAAATTTCAATGCTCACGGGTTACGATTTCTCTATGGCGAAAATCATAGATGAATCTGGGATGGATATAATTTTGGTTGGAGATTCAGCCTCAAATGTCATGGCAGGTCATGAAACTACGCTTCCGATCACCTTAGATCAAATGATTTATCATGCATCCTCAGTAGTTAGGGCTGTGAATAGGTCACTTGTTGTGGTTGATATGCCCTTTGGTTCTTACCAAGGAAATTCTTTAGAAGCCCTTTCAAGTGCTATTAAGATCATGAAAGAGTCTGGTGGTCATGCTGTTAAAATGGAAGGCGGAAAAGAAATTCTGGATTCGATACAAAGGATTTTAACTGCAGGAATTCCGGTAATGGGCCATCTAGGTTTAACACCTCAGTCTATATACAAATTCGGAACTTATGTTGTTCGCGCTAAAGAAGAGGAGGAGGCTGCGAATCTCATCCAAGATGCTTTGGCTTTAGAGGAGGCAGGATGTTTTGCAATTGTATTAGAAAAAATCCCTGCAGCTTTAGCTAAAAAAGTGGCTGAAACAGTCTCTATTCCCATCATCGGTATTGGTGCAGGAGGAGATGTTGATGGGCAGGTTTTAGTTGTTCACGATATGCTTGGAATCAACAATGAATTTAGTCCTAGATTTCTTCGAAAATACAACAATCTTCATGAACAAATGAGCACTGCTTTCAAGGCATACATTAAAGACGTGCAAAGTGGTGATTTTCCAAATGAATCAGAACAGTACTAAATGAAAGCGCTTTATCTGGTGGTTTTTCTTTTGGCAGTATCCTGCACAAATTCACCAGATACAAACAAGTATAATTCTTCCATAAATGTTTGTCAATACAGTAAATGGTTGAAAATATCAGAATCGCAAGAAGCCGTTCTTATTCAAATCCAAAACCCTGACGATACCGCTAAAATATATAGCATTCGTTTGCCGAATTTTAACTCAAATGTTAGAAGTGGTACATATGATTTTGAAGCGCCCATTCAACGATTGGCATGCTTGTCTAGTACTCATATTGGTATGTTGGCGGAGCTAGATTTACGCGAACGCATTGTTGCTGTATCCAGTCTAAAGTATGTATATGATCCGAAACTGAAAAGCTCAAGACCTGCAGCCTTAGGCGAAGAGCAAGGCATTGATGTAGAAAAGGTTGTTAATTCGAAAGCAGAAATAATCGTATATAGTGCCTTTTCAAGCTCCTTTACCAAAGAAAAAGTGCTGAATAAGGTAGGCGTAAAGTGCATTCCTAATTTTGATTGGCGTGAGATACATCCCTTGGGTAGGGCTGAATGGATACTTTTTTTTGGCTACTTAACAGGACATGCTGTCGAGGCAAAATTAAAATTTAAAGAAATCTGTGAGCATTATGAGGGCATTAAGTCTAATGCGGATACTTCTCGATCTTTACGAACTTTATCCGGTAACATCACAGGTGATTTTTGGTACGCCCCAGCAGGCGAAAGCTATCACGCACAGTTGCTGAGAGACGCTGGCTTAAATTATGTTTTTTCAGGTGAACATGGCACAGGAAGCTTATCCTATTCTTTTGAAAAAATAGTAGGTTTATCCAAAGGTTTAGATCTTTGGTTGAATCCTGGTTTTAAATCTAAGCAAGAGATTCTTCAGGCGCATCCTAAATCACGCTTGTTACCCATATTACAACAAAGTTCCTTATTTTGTTATACCCATAATTCAAATAAATATTGGGAGATTTCTGCTTGTCGACCTGATCTTGTTTTGGCTGATTATTCAGAACTCAAGAAAAGAGATAAAATGAATCCTAACAAGTTGTTTTTTTACAAAAGAGTTGAATGAATTTACAAGGTTCTAATAAAATTCTTTTACCAATAGTAAGCTTCGGTATCGTTATACTTGGAATACTTGGTTTACTGATTGGAGATATTCCAACAGATGGTATGGATGTTTATAATGCCATTTTTAGCTATTCAGACGGCAATATTTCGGAGCTGATTATTAGAGAAATTCGACTACCTAGAGTTTGTATTGCCTTAATCGCAGGTGCCGCTTTGTCGATTGCGGGTATGCTCATGCAAACCTTATTTCAAAATCCATTGGCTGGTCCGTATGTCCTTGGAATAAATTCAGGCGCGAGCCTCATGGTAGCCATTGGGATATTATCTGGTGCAGGTTTTTTAAGCTCGGAACTTGGTTTGATTGGTTCTGCACTCATAGGTGCTTTTATTTTTGGACTATTTATTTTATTCACGGCTTCTTTTTTGAGAAGTCAAATAGGCTTACTTCTTTTTGGTGTAATGCTTGGAAGCTTTGTCTCTGCTATTATTACGATTCTAGAGCTAAGCTCTGAGGCAGAATCATTGAAAGCTTTTGCCCTTTGGTCAATGGGTTCATTAAATGGGGTTACCATAGAGCAACTTCCTATGATATTTCTTGTTTTCATACTAGGTGGTGTGGCTTCATTATTTATTGTGAATCCACTGAATCTACTCGTTTTGGGTGAGGAAGAATGTCGATTAATGGGATACAATGTAAAGAGATTACGGCTTATGATTGTTTTTATAACCGCCTTATTTACGGGTTTGATTACAGCGTTTTGTGGACCCATCGCTTTTATTGGTTTGGCAATTCCAAACCTAACGAGAATACTTTTCAAAACACAGGACCACAAACTACTGCTATTTGCAAATCTGTTGTTCGGAGCTTTGTTTCTATTGAGCTGTGATATACTCATTCAGCTTTTGAGTGCGTGGATATTAATCCCCATTAATGCTCTGACCTCACTCATAGGAGCGCCTTTCGTTATTTATATCTTAATTCGTAAAATCAGATGATAGAGATAAAAAACACGGAAATAGGTTTTGATGCTTCACTGTTTGCTATCCCCGAAATGGATTTTGAGCAGGGAAAGGTGCACATCCTCATGGGTAAAAACGGAATTGGAAAATCAGCACTTTTGAATACGTTGTCGGGACTCATTTCTCCAATTGAAGGATCGCTTACATTTGATGAAAAGCGTTTATCGGAGTATTCATACAAACATTTAGCCAAGAAAATAGCTTACGTAAGGTCAAATGTTAAAGGTGTTCCTTTTTTGACGGTGGATGCTTTTTTACTGCTTGGACGTTATCATTACAAAACCCTCTTAGGTGGTCATCGTTTAGAAGATTATGCACTCATTCAAAAAGCGAAAGACCTTTTTGGTATTGCTCATTTAGCCGATAAATTTACTAACGAGCTGAGCTCGGGTGAGCTTCATTTGTGTGCCATTGCTAAAGCATATGTGCAGCAGACTGATTATATTCTTTTGGATGAGCCGACTTCTCACCTTGATTATGCTAATAAACGGAAGGTATATGAGCTACTAGGAAAAATGGCCAACGAGCACAATAAAGGAATCATTATATCGACGCATGATTTGGATTTGGCTTTTAAGTTTCCTTTTGACTTTTACTTAATCGAATCGCAAAGCAAAACGCTAAAAAGTGTAAAAACATTCAAGGAGGTTGAGAAGGAGTTTGAAATGGGTTAATTACTTCTTTACTCTTATAGTCTGACAGCTTGATTGAATAGACCTATACTGAAACTAGACTTCTATAAACATCATTATATTTATATTCTAAAAAAAGAATCATGTCTAAATTACAAAATACGTTCGCTAAACTTTTATTTTCTCTACCCGATAGTTTTTTAATTCGATTATCCGGATTACCACAAATGAAGGCAAAAGGTGGTCGTGCAATGGATCCAGCGAATCAATTGCTGTTAACTACCCTGCTCAAGAAACGAATCCTTGAAATTGATGAATCAAAGACTGTACCTCAGCTACGTGATTGGTGGAAGTCTCAGTTAGCTCCTTTTGAGAATCCCCCACTGAAGGGAGTTAGCCATAGGGATATCAAAGTTCATGTTGAGGGTGATTCCATTCGTATTCGGGAGTATACTCCTTCTGGTCTTGGTACAAATGTACCGGCGCTGGTTTATTTGCATGGTGGGGGTTTTACTGCCTTTGAGATTGAGACCTATCAATCATTTTGTGAGTTTGTATCCAAGAAACTAAATATTAAGATTTATTCAGTTGGATATCGTTTGGCCCCTGAGCATCCATTTCCAGTTCCATTAGAAGATTGCTGTGCTGCTTTTTCATGGGTGCTTGATAATGCAGAGGAATTAGGTATAGATGCTAATCGTATATCAGTTGGGGGTGATAGCGCAGGTGGAAATCTGTCTGCAGCGCTTTGTTTAAAGAGGCGCGATTTGGGTCAGAAAATGCCTAAAGGACAGTTATTGATTTATCCATCCACCGATCTTGCAGGTTCCTTCCCCTCAGTTGAAGAGTTTGCCGAGGGTCAAGTCATTACCCGTAAACACCTGAAGTGGTTCCATAGTAATTATGTCCCGAATCCTGAAGACATGAAGAACCCTTATGCATCACCATTGTTTGCCAAAGATCATTCGGGCCTTCCATCTGCAGTCATAGTTACGGCTGGTTTCGATCCGCTAAGAGATGAGGCTCAAGCTTATGCCGATTTACTAAAGAAAGCAGGAGTTAATACGCAACATAAAGAATACTCATCACTTGGTCATGGTTTTATCGTTGCAGATGCAACGGCTGCTGTACAACAAGCAAATAAGCAAATTTGTGAAATGCTTGAAGCTGTACTATAGGTTTTATTTTCATTCTTATAGCGAATTTAATCCTTGTATACAGCGTAATCAAAGCTTTGAATGTACTTTTGAACACTTCCTTCCATACCCCTAAATCCTTCAACACCATTTGTTCCTGGAAAGCCTTGTCGACCCGCTTGCTGTCCTGATAAGGGTGTACCAGGCGTTCCTCTTTTTCCACCCATACCACGACTTCCATATCTGCCGCCTTTTGTTTTGGTTGTCAACAAACTTTCAATTTCTGTACAGTTTTCGTGTATGTAGAGGTTTAGGTTACCTGCATTTCCACCGTTACCGCCGTTACCGCCATTTCCGCCGTTGCCAGCGTCTCCCACACGTCTCATTTTGTTGTTTTTTATGTCTCCGTCTTTACCATCTCCTCCATCTCCGCCGTTTCCACCATTACCACCATTACCGCCGGATAAATCAAAATAAATAGTATTACCTTCTTGCATCTTATAATAGAAAGGTCCTGTATTTGAATTGTTCTCTCGTGAATAGACATAAATCATATTTTCTTCCTGCCACATGTGTACGGTGTAATTTTTTGATGACCCTCCATTGGTTCCATTTGGTCCGTGCTCTCCATCTTTTCCATCTCTCCACAAAAGAGGAGTTCCCCGATTTCGTTGATGTTTTCCGCTTACACCATTAGCTCCGTTATATAAAATTTTTAATGGTCCTCTAAAATTCATGATGACCGAATCTTTTTGAATATATTTCTCATCTCTGTTGGTATATTTTATAGTCAAGTGACACTTGTCGTCATCAAATGAATTTGACTTTTTCACCACAGTGTAAAATTTAGAATTTCCCGAACGTCTTATATCAGGTGATTTAAAGGATAGATTGTTATTTTTTGACATCTCATGCTGCTTTCCATCATATGTTTGTAGCAGAATCTCTCCTTCAAATTTAGCGCCATTATTCAAGTTTTGATTGGGACTATATTCAAACCATATTGCCTCTATTTGAGAAACCTTAATGTTTTTCAAATTTGAACAGCTTGTACCAATAAACAAAACAATTCCAATCCAAAATAATTTATTTTTCATAAGCATAGGTTTGGTTCAAGATAGTAAATTTCGTTCAGTTTTTTAGTAACCTTCGTATGGTCATAAAAATGATTTTGAGGTCGTGAGCCAACGTAGGATTTGCAAGATATTTTTGATTGAGTGCTAATTTATCGGGCATAATTTTCTCTACATAAGTCCTTTTTGGATTATCAGATGACGCCAATAATTCATTCTCATTGAAGTATTCAATAGACGCGTAGTCGGTTATTCCAGGTTTGACTTCAAGCACTTTTTTTTGTGTATCGGAGTACAATGCAACAAATTCGTGAACCTCTGGTCGTGGTCCAACAATGCTCATATCTCCTTTAAGCACATTGATAAACTGCGGAAATTCATCAAGCTTATATTTTCGAATAAATACACCTACACTCGTGATTCTTGGGTCTTTCATTCCTACAGTGAGTTTCCCTGACGCTTCTGTATTCGCACGCATAGACCGAAATTTATAAAGCTTAAAAGGTATGCCATTCTTACCAACGCGCTCTTGCCGATAGAATATTCCTCCTGGAGAACCGAATAAAATAAGCACAGATATGATTAGCCCAATAGGGAAAAATAAAGTCAGTATAAAGAGCGAGAATAAAAAATCAAAAGCTCTTTTCATCGCTTATCGCTTTAGAATCTTTTCTACTGAAGAAATAACAGCAGTGATGACTTGCTGAACCTGTCTATCATCGAGGTTGTAATATACGGGTAAGGTTATTTCTGTTTGGTATTTGTGGTGTGCAATTGGGAAATCATCAATCTTGTAGCCAATATTTTTATAGGCCGTGAGTAGGGGTAGAGGTTGAAAATGGACATTTACAGAAACGGCTTGGTTCACTATTTCTTGAATTATCTCATCTCTTTGTGCTTCAGAAATATATTTGATTCTTAGCAGATAAAGGTGATGGCTCGATGTCTTGTCCGAAGTTTGGTGTGGGGGCAATAGTGCCCATTTTTTCTTTGAAAAGGTCGTGTCGTAGGCATCAAATATTTCTTTTCTTCGAGCTAAATTCTCTGCATATCGATCTAATTCAACGAGACCTATGGCTGCCTGAAGATCAGTCATGTTACATTTGTATCCCGGAGTTAGTACATCATATTTCCATCCACCTTTTTTTGTTTTTGCTAAAGCATCTTTAGATTGTCCATGTAAAGTGATCGTTACAAATTCTTTATAAATTTCTTCGTGGTCAAAGGCGTCTGGAAGGTTAAAACACACAGCACCACCCTCCGCAGTAGTTAGGTTTTTAACTGCATGAAAAGAAAAGCAGCTGATATCTGTAAAGCTTCCTGAGCGTTTGTTTTTATATTCAGCGCCAAAACTATGCGCAGAATCAGCAGCGATTAAGATGCGTCCTAGTTTTTTTTGTTTGTCGTTAGCAGGCATAAAAATCGAACTGTGTTTCTTTACACAATCCATGATTTCGTCATAATCACATGGAAAGCCTGAAATATCTACAGGCATAATGACCTTCGTTTTTGGTGTAATTGCTGCTTCTATTTTGTCGAGTGCAATATTAAAGTCGTCTCCATTAATATCGACCATCACGGCCTTTGCACCGGTATGCAATACAACATTTGCACTTGCACAGTATGTATATACAGGAATAATTACCTCATCTCCTGGTCCAATTCCCCACCATCTGAGGAAAACCTCCATCCCCATAGTCCATGAATTGACAGCAACGGTTGTTTTACAGCCACAATATGCTGAAATTCTTTTCTCAAAGAGCTTGGTTCTGGGACCTGTAGTAATCCAGCCGCTTAACAAGGCTGCATTTACCTCATCAAGCACTTTTTGATCTATACGCGGGGGTGAGAATGGAATCATGATTCGAAATTACATATTTTGAAGTTCATCGTATAAGCCTTCCGCTATTTTATTGCGGTCAAAAATATCAGCCACATAATTTCTCGCACGTTCACTCATTTTTTTTGTCTCATTGGGATTTTCTAAGAAATACACCACCTGTTTTTTGAGGCTATCTGCATCTTCTGGGGTATAGAATAGACCTGCTTGCGCATTTTGGATAAAATGTTTGCGTGCCTCTCCATCTACACCAAGCAGTAGCGGCTTTTTCATGGCCAGTGCTTCAAATATTTTCGAGGGTATTGCACCTTTAAAAAGGTCTAGCTTTTTCAGTGGAACGATGGCAATATCAACTGACTTTAGAATACCTGGCATCTCTGTTTTTGCAACAGGTTCAAAAAAGTGAATGTTTTTGAGGGCATATTTTTTATTTAATGCAAGTAGGTATTCTTTTTCTGGTCCGGAACCCTGAATTACAAATTGTGCGTTTGTAGTTTCTAATCCCCTCGCAGCTTCAATAATAATTTCCAACCCTTGTGCATAGCCCAAAATACCACCATAAAAGAAAATAACATCCTCATCTTTAAATCCATTAACTTTTCTAAAGTCACTATCTGGAATTTTCTCAGGATCATAAAATGAGATATCCACCCCATTTGGTAGCCAGCTTACTTTTTTTTCGGGAAAGCGTTGTTTGATGTCATTGACAATCCCCTGTGTTTGACCTGTAATAAGTGTAGATGCTTTGTAGCATTTCTTTTCTAGCTTATAGGCCATATTTAGCAGGCTTTTATTGGTTACGATTCCGAGCTTTTCAGCACTTTCAGGCCAAAGGTCTGAAACATTAAAAATGAGCTTCGCATTTAGTTTTTTACTTAATGCAATTGCTGAATAACCAAGAAACAAAGGCGGGCTTTCAACCATTAAGTAATCAAAGGGCTGTAATCTGCGCCCACGCCAATAGCTTGACCAGACAAAACTGAAATAATTTAGAAGCCGCGCAAAGATCCCTTTTGATGCGGAAACGTAAATCCAAGATCGGTGTACTGTGATTCCTTCAATCGTTTCTTCTCTCCTTTGTTTATTCCTGTAAGCTTTGAAAACTTCCATTTTTGGATAATTAGGCAAAGCTGTAAGTACTTCTATCTGAACCCCTTTATTTTTTAAACGAATAGCAAGCTCATGCAGACGGTTTTGAGGAGCACCGATTTCAGGAGGATAATATTGTGTAAGGATCAGTATTTTCATAGTACAAATCTATTTTTTTCATCAAACCTGCTCAAAACGGCCAACCAAAAGCAAAAGAAAATGATTCCACTTTGCCTTTGAATCATGGATTCAAAGAGACAAAAAACAATAAAAGATAGGACCAAAGAAAAAAGAATCAATCTCTTTTGTTTTATGGCAATACCCAATAGGTAAATAATGATGAATACAAAAAGAGCCAATCCTATCAATCCTAATTCTGCCGTGACTTGAATAAATTGATTGTGTGGGTTATTTTGTTTTGCAGCAAGTTGACCATGTCCAATGGCTTCTAGCTCCTCCTGCATGTGAAAATCAAGATTGCCCAATCCAACGCCAAGAGGGTGTTTTAAACATATTTTAGTGGAGACATCCCATAAAATCAGCCTCGTTTCATTTCCTTCTAAGGGATAAGTTCTATTCCGAATAAATTCTTCTGGATTTTCATAGTACTTTTTGACAAAGGATAGCGCATTTGAAAAATCGGCTTTGATTTCTTTTGATGAAAAAACAAAGCCAATACCAATAATCGATAATATACTATAGCTAAGCATTAACTTTTTTAGTCCGCCGTCAAATACTGAAATAAGGAAGGGTAAAAGAAGTACCAGTAATATAATGATAAGAAATCCAGCCAAGCTTCCTAGGTTCCACTGAACCAATAATGTGGCTAAAAATAGTATGATTCTGAATGGCCTATTTGGAACGATTTTATTGCTTTTGTCAAGAATCAATAGTACCGATGCAAATATTAAAAAGGCAGAAAAATAGCTTGGGTGATGAATCTTGGAAAAACTGATGGTGCTAAAACATCTTAGGCTTTCTCCAAATGCAATACTGCATTCATATGAATGATAAAATGCGATTGAAATAAGTACAAGGCAGCCTACAAGGTGGGCTCTAAAAAGATGGATAAGTTCTTTTTGCTTTGCCGGATAAAAGGAAATAATCAATGGAAGAATAAGTAACGATAATTTATTTTCTAAAAATTTTAAGCTAGATAAAGGTGCACCATGAACAAAAAGAGAAAGCAGGTATGCCCCGAACAAGGCCATCATAGCCAATAGGGCAATATTCGGATTGAATACCAACTGTTTTTTTATTGCTCCATATATCGTCAATAGACAAAGCCAAATAATGAGTAGGGAGGAAAACTTGGGAAATATGAGCCATAATACCGAGAACAGCACAAAAGATCGATGATAAATTTTTAAGAAATTATCCATGCAATAGCTTATCGTAAAAAGCATAAAGCTTTTCTTTTTCTTTGCTCCAATTATAACGCTCAATGGCAGCTTTTTTTGCCCTAGCACCCATTTCTTTGAGTCGCTTCTCGTCTTCGAGCATTGTCGTTAAGGTATTTGAAATTTCATTTGGTTCTAATGGATTTACAAATTCGCTACAATCAATTTTATCTAGCAAGGATCTATATAGCGGAAAGTCACTCGAAAGCAGTGCAAGTCCAGCATTCATGTATTCAAACATTTTTATGGGATAGGCTTCAAGATAGCTTGGAGTAGGGTGGAGCGTTACGATGCCAATTGAACATTTCCCTAATAGCTCAGTGATTTTTGCTTGATTTACCTGTCCATAAAAAACAACTTTTTTCCATCCTTTTAGTTGCTTTAGTTCCATCTCGAATTGTTCAGCATCAAAGCTACCTGCAAGATGAAGCACTACATCACAGTGCTCTATTGCAAGAATCACTTCTCTTAACCCTCTAGATTCATACAAGCCTCCAATATAACAGATGTGCTTGTATTTTTTTTCAGTTACCTGCTCGTCATTTGTCTTGATCTGTGGATAATTTGCGATCATCTCAACATTTGGATGAGATTTCGAAAATCTTTCGCAAATAATAGGCGTGACAGATACAATACCATCTATTTTTTTACATGCTCTTTTTTCATGATAACCGTATAGTGTGGAGATTAGTCTCCTAAATATGACTGGAATCCAGTACTTATCCAAAATTTGTTTTGGAACATCCTCATGAGAGTCAAAAACAACCTTTGCTCCATTTATCGATTTTAATTTTTTCGCTATTCTTAATAATTCAGGATCATGAAGATGGTAGATATCTGCTTTTACCTTTAATGCTTCTTCAAGTACTTGGTTAACGGTTTCTTTCATTCTCTGAATTCTAGATTTCACCGACGATTGAAAACCAATGACCTGTACATTATTTTCAATTCTTGTTTTTCCATTGGGAACAATGAAATAGGTTTTATAGCGCTCAGCACTTGAAACAGCAAGCTTATGAAAAATACGTATGTCCCCATCAGCGTGCGCACTTGTTAAGTGACATATAATGGATTGTTTATTCGTTTTTTTCATCAAATTCTTTTTTGAAAAGCCAATACAATACCATAACTAGGCCCCATCCACCACTGAATAAGATAGTGGTCAATGAGCCAGAGCTCAATAAAAAAACAGGAAAGAGATTCAGCGTTAGCTTCATCTCAATACCCGTATTTTTAAATAGAAGATTCATGACTAAAAATACTATAGCAAGAAATATCGCTGACTGAATGAGTCCTGCGTTTCCAAAATTTGAATAACCTCTCATAAAATGTGCAGCATTGACGCTTCCTTGCACTCCCTTTTTGGCATACTCCGGATAAATAACAGGGTAAAGCTCTAGGTTATAATCGTGATATTCTTGATGCGTAATTTTACAATAAGACCTATATCCTGTGCCTCTCAGAAAAGGTTTATGTTCTGGAATTATTTCGAACCAATTGCCAACCATTTCACCGGGTAAGATAAAAACACGTTTAAATAGGCCGTTAGATATTTTTTGTAATGCTGATTCTTCTTTTTCTTTAATTACATTACTTGGAGCTTCTTTAAGGTCGTTTATACCGTTACGCAGCGGAGGGTTAGATACAATAATAAGGCCTACAATAATCAATGCGATTGACATTGTATATTTGAATGCGAACAACCACTTTTTGGTGAATAATGAATATAGCAAGACAGGCATCAGAAAGGATAAGACGTGGCTCTTTTGCATTAAAGAAAATGTATAAAATAGTCCTACAAAAAAAACAACCCAATATATTTTCCTCTTCGTTATAAGTAATAAGAGTAGTGTGAATGGAAGGATGGCTTTAATATTCATACTAGATATGTAGCGCCAAATCGCGTGGACTTTACTACCTATTTCTTTCCTGTGAGTATTCACTTCGGATGTCTTCATCATCTCTAAGCTCTCAAATGCAGGTGACCCACCCATGGTGATTAGGTGAAATCCAATTAGAGATAAACTCAAAATAATCAATGGGTATAACAGTATTTGAAAATTGAATTTTGAGGCGGGTATGGATTGTTTTTTCAACTTTTGAAACCCAAGTGCATAAATGATAACGAAACTAGAATAGAACAACAAAAGCGACCAGAAATGCTTACCACCAAACGTATAGAACTCCCCAAATAAAAGCAGTACAAAAACAATATTGTACATGCTAAAAAAGGTATGTGTTCTAAAAAATGGTTTAATAGTCATTGGATTAGAAATAGTTAATTTCAATCATTTCGTCATTGTATATGGTCCTTTATTTTTAACGCTTAGGACTCCAATTTTTGGTGTTTCACGACATTGTAAAGATAGTATAAGATCAATAGATTCATAACGACTTGAGACCAAGTCACAATCTCAAAAACTAGAAATAGCTGAGTGTCATTTTTAATGAGTAAGTAAGGTAGGATTAAAAACCCGGCAACCTGCAATCCAGAGGTTAGCAGACTAATCAAGAAAAAGCTCTTTTGCTTATTGAATACCAATGGTATTGTGGAAAGAGGTGTTACAATAAAATTGAGCATTAGCCATGGAGACATTATTTCTGATAACCGACCTGAAATCATCCATTGGTCTCCGAACACGAAAGTAAATAACTCTGTACCAAAAAAATAAATAACTGTAAATGGTATTATTGAGAATAGCGCTAGGTATCCTATTATTTTTTTGAACAAAGGCAAAATAGATTCACCGTCATTAAATTTACCCGAGATGTGATTGAAAAATACTTGAGAAAGAGATGCCCCTATTAGCATTGCTGGTATTCTAAGCATTTTATAGGTATGATCAAAAGACCCAAAAATACTCTCGGAAAATAGCTCTATGAGTATAATTCCAATGAATAAATCTCGCGCATGATCCGATAAAGAATGGGGTAGGGTGGCCAGTGGAAAGTTCTTATACTCTCGACTTAAAACACGAGTTTTCAATTTGTGAAGTGAAGATTTTGAAATGAATTTTAGTGTGAGAAAATCATAAAGAAAAAAAGCCGCTCCTACTATCAAGCTTAGTACAAATGAAAGAATCAATCCAAAACTTCCCCAATTTAAAAAACCAAAAACGACTCGTGAACTATTGAGCGTAATCGAATTACTCATTTTAGACAAAGATATTTTCTTAAAGTACTTTTTTCTAATCGACCAATTGGTTCCCAAATTAAAAAAGGCCAATGAAAAAACGGAAATGATAAGTAGCATTAGGAGAAGGTAAAAGTCAACACCTTTGCCTTTCATCAATGCAAAGCCGATACCTGCAGTCAGGCAAATTAAGATTGTAATTAGCGATATTTTTAAGGCAAAACGAAATAAAATAAAGGCATGATTGTCCTTTTTAGGTAGGGGAAGCGCATATTCGTAGCGGGCTGTGGCAATTGTTGCAAGCAGCACGGTTATCCGCTGAAACATACCGAATTCACCCATTTCAGCTGGAGTATATAATCGTGTAATGATTGGGGCAAGCAGGTATCCTATAATTTGTGCAATCAATGTCCCTGTCATTAAAACAGCCAATGATTTTAAGAAATCATTGCTTGCAAGCCTTTTTTTGATACGATTCAGCATTCTGTCCAAAGATAGGAAAATGGAACGGATTGATTTCCCGATAAAAATCATCTAAATTCTTTGAATGCTTATATTTGTAAAAAAAAATTCATGAAGAATATTGCAGTCATTGGAGCAGGTACTATGGGAAATGGAATCGCTCATGTTTTCGCACAATCGGGTTATCAAGTAACTTTAATTGACCTATCAAAAGAAGCACTTGAAAAAGCATTGAATACCATAACAAAGAATTTGGATCGTCAATTGGCAAAGGAGAAAATATCTGCTGAAGATAAAACCCAGACCCTTGATAGAATTTCAGTAAATACGAATATGGATTCTGGCGTTCAAGGAGCTGAACTAATCGTTGAGGCAGCTACGGAAAATACAGACTTAAAATTGAAAATTTTCAAACAGCTTGATGGACTAGCTGACGAAAATACAATTCTTGCTACAAATACCTCCTCCATTTCAATTACTCAAATTGCCGCTGTAACTAAAAGGCCTGATAAAGTAATCGGTATGCACTTTATGAATCCAGTTCCTGTAATGAAACTTGTAGAAATCATTAGAGGTTATTCTACTTCAGATGAGGTAACTGATGCAATCATGAACTTGTCAAAAAGTTTAAATAAAATACCTGTTGAGGTAAATGATTACCCTGGTTTCGTAGCCAATAGGATTTTAATGCCAATGATTAATGAGGCCATTTGTACCTTGCATGAAGGTGTAGCTGGTGTTGAAGAAATAGACACGGTGATGAAACTTGGTATGGCACATCCAATGGGCCCACTTCAGTTGGCAGACTTTATCGGCCTTGATGTTTGCTTGGCTATTCTGGAAGTTTTACACGACGGTTTTGGGAATCCAAAGTATGCACCTTGTCCTTTATTAGTAAATATGGTAACTGCTGGAAAAAAAGGTGTAAAGTCAGGTGAAGGATTTTATAGCTGGGGTCACGGTACAAAGGATTTAATTCTTTCCGATAAGTTTATAAAGTAAGCCCTAATTTAATCTTTAGTGTTTTTAATGCATCTCTGTCAATGGGGAAGGTGAGTGACTCTATATTGAGTTTATTGATAGAAATCCATTGCTGCTTCTCTCCATCTTCACTGAGAGGTGTTTCGTAGCTTTTTAATATAAGGTCTTTAGCACCAGAGCATTTAACGAGATAATAAAAGCAAGTAACCTGCACATCCGGATCGAAAGAAGATTGCTGAAAATAGTCATTGAAGAATAGAAATTCATGCGCATCAATTTCGAGTGAAAGTTCCTCTTTAAATTCTCTTTTTAGCGCATCAAGTATACCTTCTCCTTTTTCTACGCCTCCTCCCGGAAATTTTCTGAAATAACGACCAAATCTAAATTCATCAGAAATTAAAACTTCTTGATTTTCGTTGATCAAGATACCATATGTACGTTGCGTCAATAGGTTCATTCACAATCGTCAAATGGAAAGGTCCGAAATGCATCTTGTCTCACTATTCCAATGAAAGGACATGTGATAAGGTGTTCATATACCCCAAAAAGGGATTTGAATTCTTCTTGAGTAAAAAAAGGTAAATCGGTTGTGAAAATTAAAACATTTCCGTTGCTCCGATCTATACGAATCATATATATTTCTGCTTGATTTTTAATACCTTGCTCAACTGAATCAATGAGCTCAGTATCCTTTGTGTTGAATTTTCCTTGCGCAAAGTATCTATTTAATTCTTGTCCAAATGAGCAAAAGGATAAAAGGAAAAAAAGGATTGGAAATATTAGTTTACGCATACCTGAATCATCTATAGGTATTTAAAGTTCTTTCCTGGATAAAAAGCACTCTCTCCGAGTTCTTCCTCAATGCGCAGTAGCTGATTGTATTTTGCCATACGATCACTTCTAGAGGCCGAACCAGTTTTGATTTGACCTGTGTTGAGTGCAACTGCTAAATCCGATATTGTATGGTCTTCAGTTTCACCACTTCTATGACTCATTACTGAAGTATATCCATTTTTTGTTGCCATTTGAACTGCCTCGATAGTTTCAGATAAGGTTCCAATTTGATTTACTTTTACCAAAATGGAATTCGCAATTCCTTCGTTTATTCCTCTTGATAATCTTTTTGTATTCGTAACAAATAAGTCATCTCCCACAAGTTGCACACGATCTCCAAGTTTCTCTGTTGCTAGCTTCCAACCGTCCCAATCATCTTCTGCTAATCCATCTTCGATGGAAGCAATAGGATACTTATCACACCAGTTCTCCCAAAATGAGACCATTTCTGATGAGCTCATTATTTCTCCTGTAGATGCAAAATGGTATTTCCCATCTTTAAAAAACTCTGATGAAGCTGCATCCAAAGCAATATGAATGTCTTCGCCAGGTTTAAATCCTGCTTTTTCTATGGCTTCAATAACAACAGTGATGGCTTCATCATTTGAACCTAAATTAGGGGCAAAGCCTCCTTCATCTCCAACATTTGTTGACATTCCTTTGGATTTCAATACTGCCTTTAAGTGATGGAATATTTCTGTACCCCATCGTAAGCCCTCTGAAAAAGAAGCCGCACCAAATGGCATAACCATAAATTCTTGAATGTCAATCAAATTGTCAGCGTGAGACCCACCATTCAAAATATTCATCATTGGAACAGGCATTGTAACTGCACCAACTCCACCTATATATCTATATAAGCTCAGATCGGCATGCTGCGCAGCCAATTTTGCAACAGCTAAAGATGTTCCTAAAATAGCATTTGCTCCTAAATTCGATTTATTTTCGGTTCCATCAAGTGAAATAAGCTTTTGATCGATTGATTTTTGGTCAAAAATATCCATTCCACTTAAAGCTTCACTAATCACCGTATTTACATTTGTAACTGCTTTTTGAACACCCTTTCCTAGGTATATGTCTTGATTTTCATCTCTAAGCTCAACAGCTTCGTGAATACCGGTAGACGCTCCTGAAGGAACAGCCGCTCTGCCCATATAACCATTTATACTTATGGCTTCTACCTCTATTGTAGGGTTTCCACGAGAATCTAAAATTTGACGCGCGTGCACTCTATCGATATAACTCATTTGCTTAGTTTTTTTGTGCTTTCATGTTTTCGATAAAGGAATCAAATAGATACCTTGAATCGTGCGGTCCAGCTGATGCTTCAGGATGATATTGCACTGAAAAAACAGGTTTGTTTTTAAGGGCAATTCCTGCAACAGTATCATCATTCAGATGAATGTGTGTTATTTCAATATCAGATTGACCTTCTATACTTTCTTTTGATATTACAAAGCCATGATTTTGGGAGGTAATTTCTCCCTTTCCTGTTTTGAGATTTTTGATGGGGTGATTGATCCCTCTATGTCCATTGAACATTTTTTCGGTTTTGAGACCCTGACTCAGTCCGAATACTTGGTGGCCAAGACAAATACCAAAAACAGGAACTCCTGTGTCTACAATTTCTTTGACCAATTGAACTGTTTCAGGCATTGCTGAGGGGTCACCAGGCCCATTAGAAAGCATGTAGCCATCTGGTTGAAATGAAGCCAAGTCTTCCTTGCTAGAATTTAAAGGAAATACCTTAACATGACAACCTCTGTCAACAAGACATTGAACAATGTTTCTTTTGACACCGAGATCCAATAAAGAAACTTTGTAAAGTACATTTTGGGGTAAGACCTCATATGCATCAGTTGTACTAACCTTTGATGATAGCTCTAGCCCGTTCATCTTGGGAATAGTTAATACTTCTTTTTTTAATGCCTCTGCATCTAAATTTTCTGATGAAATGATTGCATTCATTGCACCTTTGTCCCGAATATGTCTTACAAGTGCACGTGTGTCAATATCAGATATACCTACAGTGTTATGATGTACCATAAAATCTTGAAGGGATTGGTCCGCAGAAGGTCTTGAATAGCCATCAGAGAATTTTTTCGTGATTAAACCGGCTATGTTGATTTTATCTGATTCTTGTTCATTGGCTTGGGTACCATAGTTGCCAATATGTGCTGTAGTCATGATGAGAAGCTGCCCGTAATAAGAAGGATCTGTGAATACCTCTTGGTATCCGGTCATCCCCGTATTGAAAGCAATTTCTCCACCTGTAGTTCCAGTTTTTCCAATGGCGATTCCTTTAAAAACCGTACCATCCTCTAAAACTAGAATTGCGCTTCCTTTCTCGCTCATTCAATGTTATTTTTTGTAAAATTAGAAACTTAAGACAAATCGAAGTGTTAAAACATAAAAAAAGGCGATGTTTTCATCGCCTTTTTTTTAAATATGATTATTTCTTTCGAAAATTCATGCTTACGCTTCTTTTTTATCCTCTTCAGAAGAGTTATCTTCTTCTTTAGATTCTTCTTGTGAAGGTGTTTCAGCTTTTGGTTCTTCAACTGCTTCCTCTGCTGCTGTTTCTTCA
>CESA01041328.1_pt1 | contig 40784 bp, 37 predicted proteins | sample 531061 | NCBI WGS metagenome assembly CESA01 (sample SAMEA2621254, study PRJEB7988) | marine metagenome | biome: marine biome (ENVO:00000447); feature: surface water layer (ENVO:00002042); material: "saline water (ENVO:00002010), including plankton (ENVO:xxxxxxxx)" | depth 5 m
CGTCAAAGGATGAAGTCTTGTGCCTGAACCTCCTGCTAAAATGATTCCTTTCATAGTTCTTTACTTTTTTGAGAATTTTTCGCTTCTTCTTTTTCAAGTGCAAGCGCATTCCATTCTACCTCATCTTCCTCCTCATAAGCCTCGAAGTAGGGCTCCTTAAATGATTTTGTTGTAATGAGCCGATCCAAGGAAAGAAGTAGTGAAGGCAAAACCATTAAGTTGGTGAGCATAGCTATTAATAAAGTAATTGAGACAAGCATACCAAGGGCTTGTGTTCCACCGAATTGGGAAAAGGTAAACACTGAGAAACCAGAAAAAAGCACAATTGAGGTATAAAACATACCTAGCCCAGCCTCTCTTGTTGCATTATTAATACATGCTTTAAGGTTCCATTCATTGGTCTTTAGCTCCTGTCGATACTTTGCTAAGTAATGAATGGTATCATCTACTGATATCCCGAAGGCAATACTAAAAACTAAGAGCGTTGAGGGTTTTAAGGGTATCCCGAACCAACCCATAATTCCTCCGGTAAATAGCAGGGGGATTATATTTGGAACCATTGAAATAACGACCATTCTCCATGATCTAAAAAGTATTGCCATAAGAATTCCTATGGAAATAATAGCAAAAATCAGACTCGTTATGAGGTTCTTCACAAGATATCTAGTTCCCTCAGCAGCAACAACAGAGGTGCCAGTAAAGGTTACATCAAAATATTCTTTTTCAATAGCATTATAAATACAAGAATGGAATCCAATTGAATCCATGGACTCATATAAATATGCTTTGTCTTCGTAAAGTTTATTCTTTTCTTCAATATTACCTTTAGATAGCTCGTCAATTAGTGATCTTTTTATCGCTGATTCGAGTATGAAAATAGAGTCGACGTAATCAGCAGTAAGGGAATCCTCTTCATCTTTCGGCCAGTTTATTTTAGCATAATAGTCTTCAAGATACTCTTTCTTGGGATTGAGAATTTTATTCACCGTTCCTTTTAATTGCTGCACTTTTTGTGCGACATCATAAGAGCCGAGGTCTTTCATTTGGCTTCTGACGCGAATATGCTGAGAGTTTGTATCAAGTACTTCCTTAATTGAAAAACCACCGTTATAGATATCCCCTTGAAATAATTTTTTGAAGTACTCTTTTTGTCTTCTACTTGAAGTTTTCGCCATTCCAACTTGACGAATACGAAGCTTATATTTGGAGGCGTCATTGGAATAATAAGCCATGTTAAGCGCTTTAATGAAATCAACGATGGATATGCTTTTCGAAAAAAGAGAATCGTTTTCTAAGGTATCTTGAATAGCATCAATTCGCGCTAATTTATTTAGCGTGTTGTTAATTTTTTGCGAGTTCATTTCCTTGAAATTGAACAAGTCCTTGTCTTTGTAATGAATCATCATTTCAAAAGGAATAGATCCTCCAAAGTGTTTTTCTAAAAAACGAACATCTTTGCTTATGGGGTCATTTAAAGGAAGGTCACCGGTAAGATTACCCGTTGCTTCCATTTTATATAAACCGATAAAGCTGACAATGATTAATATTGAAGTGGTTAAATATATCCATGGACGTCGATGCTCCGTATTATAAACGATAAAATCTAGCATCCCTGTAGCAATTTTCCTGTCAAGGTGTTTGAGGTGCCTATTCTTTGGGCGCTTAGAAAACGATGCTATGATCGGAAGAACACATATGGATATTACAAATACCAGCATGATATTGATCGATGCAGCAATCCCAAATTCCATCAATTTCGTAGAATTTGTAAATGCGAAGGTCATAAATCCAAGTGCCGTGGTAAAGTTGGTTAATAGGGTTGCGGTTCCAATTTTTTGGATGACTCGGGATAAGGCCTTGACTTTATTACCATGTTCCTTAACCTCTTGATGGAATTTTGTCATCAAAAAGACACAGTTTGGTATACCAATAACTATCATCAGGGGTGGAATTAGTGCCATTAGAATAGACAGATTAAACCCCATGGCTCCAATACTTCCCAAGGCCCAAACTACTGCCACAGCAACGACAGTAAGACATATCCCAACAACTCTTAAAGACCTAAAGAATAAGTAAAGAAGCACACCTGTCACAAGCATAGATGCCATAATGAAAAGAAACATTTCATTTTGAATTCTTGTAGCAATTACAACCCTTAGATGTGGTAGCCCAGCGAAATGTATTGGGCCAAATGCCGGTTCGTAAGAGCGTGCCAAATCCTCAATTTGAAGAACAATTTTAGATTTTTTTTGATCGGCAAGCGTTGATTCAGATATGCCAATCATCATTACAGATACATTTCCGCTGTCACTGTACAGAAGTCCTTTGTAGAATGGATTTGTCCGAACCTCCTCCTTAATGACTTGGATGCTTTTTTTCTTAAAAAGAGTATCGTCCTCTTCGAAGATTCGTTCAAAAACAAACTCCTTTTTCTCTTTGTCGTTCTTTAAAGTAATTAAAGTGGCTTCTGAAGTAACAGATTCAACACCTTGAAATTTTAAAATAGAATCGCCGAGCTGCTTCCATTTTTTGAACCTACTCTCGGTGTAAAGAGAATCTGTTTTGACGGCAAAAACCAATACGTTTCCGTCTTCACCGAATAATTTTTTAAACTTGTTATAATTGGTGGTAGTAGGGGAGTCTTTGGGAAGAACGATTCCGTATTTATTATCAAGCTTTAGATTGGTGAGTGCAGAGTAACCAAACATTACGGTTATCAAAGCAATGGCTCCTAAAATAAGGAAACGGTTACGTAAAATAAGATTTGCAATTCCTTGCCACATATTTATCAATTCTCAAAGGAGTGTAAAAGTAAAGATTTACTTTGACATAGAGACAAAGGTTAGCTTTGCTTAAAGCCACCTAAAAAGGTCGTCAAACATACCTTTACCCCAAGGTGTGTTTCCGTAATCTTTTTCGATTTTATATTTCAGCTTCTGGATTGTAAAGACTTTGTTTTTACCAACATCAGGAATAAGTTCCTCTTGCTTAGGTTTTGTAAACTCAATTGACTTTGCAAAATATACGATGCCGCCATCTTCAGTGGCTAGTCCTAAAATAACCCCAGGTAGTCCACAGTAACCCTCTGGTCCAATAGATGTTGTTAGCTCCGAAGCATACCAAGCATAGATGCGGGTAGTATCGTTTTTTTCATAGAGCGCTTTTCTGCATTTGTAACCGCTTATATTTCTTGTACTATTTGTGATTTTCCATTTACGTTGAGGTAAAGAATCTTTTAGGTAAACATTCTGGCCAAAAAGTCCTAGGATAATAAACTGTGTGTTTTCCTGAAGGTATTGATAGTAGTAGTTCTTGGTTGTAAGCCAACCCATTCTTCCTTCATCAACTTGCTGTATGGGCCTGAATACGGAAGAGGTGTCGTTGAATAAAAGTTCAAATTTGTCAATTTTAATTTTGTTCTCCTCGTTTACGAAACGCATCATTCTCGACTTATCCTTGTATTTTTTTAAAAGGTTTGTTTTTCTTTCAAAGGTGATTTTCCCATAATTATGATACTGTCCAAGTATATTAGAGCTGCAAAAGAAAATAAAGATGGTAATTAGCTTCACGGATTTAACCCCAACGTTTGTAATCATCTTCTTTGGTTTTATTGTTATTGAATTTATAGGTAAGTCTTATCAAGAAGTATCTTGATATGATCTGAGTGAAATTATCTGTGATTACGTTACCGTTAACTTGGCGCAACAGGTTAACATTTTGATTTAGTAGGTCGTTTCCGTTAATAGAAAGAATTAGATTTTGGGTTTTGAGGAAGTTTTTACTTAGCTCAGCATTAACGATTAATATTTTATTATTAAATCCATTTGCCCGTCCAGCGTTAATGGTAAATCTAGCATCAGCCTTTAACATGAATCCACCTCTGATTCTCCATTCAATCCTTGCCGTATATTGCTGCGTGCTGTATGGCTGATTGGCAAATGTGGACAGAGAGGTTTTAGGATTGACATAGGCATAATTGTTTCCAATACTTAATTCAAGGGAATCTAGATTAAATTCTATGTCCAGACCTCCTGAAACTGATGTGTTTTCCGTAATATTTTCTTGATCCGAAATATAGTTTGTATTTCGATTATAACTCGCATTTACATTTGGCTCAAATTCAATTTTTCTATTGAGAATTGGAAAACCTGCACCTGCAAATAGGTTTGCAAAAATATTGCCATCGACATTTCTAGTTTCAGAAATCGTTCGCCCGTATTCATCAAAAGTTGTGCTACTTGCAAATGCGTTATCAATATAAGTTGCATTTAGACCACTCCAAATATACCTTCCAGAAAGTGCTTGCCAAGAATTGAAGTTAATTCTTACTGAATGCAGGTAGTTTGGCTCTAAGTCGGGATTCCCTATTTGAATGGCATTTGGATTAGAGTTATCTTGAACAGGCTGTAAATCGTTTATAGACGGCTGTTGAGATTGCGTGTTGTACCTGAAATTGAAACGCTTGGATCGCGAAGGTTTATATTGATATCTGAATTGAGGCAAATAGTTGCTAATATCTTGTTTGGTAATGTTTCCTGTAACCAAATTGTTATTATCAATAGTAATATTTCTGTAGCCTATACCCGCCTGAATGAGGTGTTTATAGATTTCATAGCTCAGCACTGCCGTTCCTCGATGTTGTATTCTAAGGTTGTCAAAGTTGTTTGATAAGTCATCTACTTGGACGTTGTTATTTAACCTATCTGTCGTCAGGATTTCTTGGTCAGATCGGTTATTTTGAAAAAGGTATTCGAGCTGAAGTCTAAATTTCTCCGTTAATGGCTCTGTATAGGTCAATTTACTTGATTGATTGATGTAGCTATTGGTATTAATTTTATCTTGTAGGGTTGACTCATTATAGGCGTTAGGAAGGTAGTATTCTGAATTATTTTCAAGTATACTTTCCGTCTCATTGTTTTGAGTCCTAAGGACATATTCAGCTTTTAATTCTCGCTTTGGTTTTTTAAATTTTCTTTTTATTCTGAATTCTGAGGTGCTTGAAAAACCCTTTGAATCATTGCCATTTAGAATAGAGGTTGCCAAGGATGTAGAATCCTCACTTGTGAGAAACTGATTTTCGGTTAACCTACTTGAATTTGCCTGGTCAAATCGAATACTTGGTTTGATTTCAATTGAAGTTAAAGAATCCAAGTTTGTCTTATAGGATAAGTTAATTCGGTGAGATTTACTCGTATCGGTTTGGGTAATATTATCGAATGTACTATAACTAGAATCTTGCAGAAAATAAGATGAACTGCTCCTGGAGACAGCATTCAATTGTTCCTCATAATAGGAGTAATTAAAATTAAGCTTTCCTGTTTTTCCTATCCGGTCAGAATAATAAACGCCCGATTTCAGTGTCTGCGGAATTCCACTCGTATTTTGCGGAGTAGATTGATCCCACCATTTGCCGCTTCTTTCATTGTCAAGACCAAACTTTGAAGCATCTCCAAAACCTATGTTTGATCTAGGTGTATTTGATGTTAGGGCAAAGACTGAAATTTTACGTTTTTTATTGAAGTTGTTGTACAAAAATTCACCTTCATAAAATGCGTTGTCCTCAAAAAGGGCAAAATCCGAAGCCCCTGTTATTTTTCCGAAATATCCTTTTTTTGCATCGTCTTTTAAACGAAGATCAAGGACCTGCATTTTGTCATCGTCTCCAATGGAAGCTCCTTCACGTTCTTTTTCATAAACCTCAACAGTCTCAATACCCTTGGCGCCCAGATTTTTTGTAGCAATCGTTGGGTCTGATCCAAAAAACTCATCTCCATCTACCAATACTTGCTCAATATCTTGTCCTTGGGATGTTATAGCTCCATTCTCATCTACACTAATTCCAGGTAGCTTTTTCAAAAGGTCTTCAACTACTGCATTTTCTGCAACTTTAAAAGAATCAGCAACATACACCAGCGTATCACCTCTGAAAAAAATTGGATTTTTGTTGGCGAAAATCACGACTTCCTCTAAATCTTGCGATTTTGGGTTGAGCTTTACTACGGGAATATCGATTTCGTTGTTCTCAGCATTTCCAAATATGTAATATGATTTTTCGTCTAAACCCGGATACTCAATCATTAAGTCAAAAGTATCTGGTGGGAATCCACTCAATTCAAAGAATCCATCTTTGTTTGTTCTGGTATATCCTAAAAGTAATGAGTCTTTTAATCTCACAGCAATGACAGAAACGGATTCAAGAGGAATACTTCCGGTTGTATCGTAGACTGTACCTGTAACCTTCATAGTTTGTGAAAAAAGAGCAGAGCTCATTATCAAAAAGGACAAACCAAGAAATAAATTTTTTAACATAGTTGTTTAGTTATAGCAGCAAAGTTAGTTAGACGCATAAAAATGCATAAAGTTTAATCCGTCTTCGTTATTGACTTTCATTTGCGGCAGATACATTTAGTAAAGCTTGATAGGCAAACCCATCTGTCCGCGTGGCATGTGTAAAGTCAATATCTAGTAGTTTCCCAATATTTTTTCTTTCATATTTTATCAATTGATTGAGAAATTCAGTTTTTTCTATTACCGCAAGGGTAGATGTATATGCTCGATTTTTTGGTCCCACAATCAAGAATAGCTTTTCTTGTTCCTTTAAATATGCCGTGCCCAAAAAATTGGTTTGAAATGGACCTTCTCTTTTGAGTAAATCAAGGGTCAATTCATCGGAATGGCTTTGCTTATCAACTGCTGTATAACTCAACAAATATAGAGAGTCAATGTCTTTGGAATTTCTATTTCCTGAATAAATTACATTTTCTGAATCACCATAAAAGGAGATGATCTCCGAATAATAGTTGGATTCCTCATTGAACTCCGTATGGGATTGGAGACTTATACGTTTTAAACCATTTTTATAAAAGTAAAACTCGTTTTTGAGTTTGTTTTCAAATTCTTGTTCCAAAATAAGCATATGTACCTCGCCAAAAGAATCAATTTTTGCGGTTGCTTTCAAAAGCACTCCGTCAGCGCTCATGAATTCAAGGCTTTTTGCATCCGTGATACCCTCGATGCGCTCTATATTTTCTTTTAGATCAAAGAACATTTCTCCCTCTTTAAAATCGCTTCTTAAATAGTCGCTATCTATTTCAGGGTGATTAGAAGCGTCGCTAACACATCCATAAAATAGAAATACAAAAAACAATAAAGAAAAAGCTCTCATATGGTTTTGAACGTTGAAGTAATTTAAAAGTTACTTTTTATCTCCCAACTCAAAACTCGGTACATCCAAATTTTAAATTTGTACATCAAAAGATATACCGAAGGTAAAATAATCAGCGTTAAGAAAGTAGCAAAAGTTAGTCCATAAATAATGGTCCAAGCCATCGGTGCAAAGAACATGTTGTTGTCTCCTCCTAAAAAGACATTTGGCGCATATGATGTAAATAGCCCAGCAAAATCGATGTTAAAGCCAATGGCCATTGGAATCAATCCTAGAATTGTCGTGATTGCCGTCAGAAGAACTGGTCGAAGTCTTGTTTTCCCACCTTGAATGGTACATTCCAGAAGATCTTCATTGCTCAGAACTTCATTGTTTTTTAGCTCTTTTTCAATTCTCTTTCTTTTGCGTAATGAGTTGGTATAATCGATAAGAACAATCGCATTATTTACAACAACTCCGGCAAGAGAAATGATCCCAATCATTGTCATGATTACGACGAAATTTTGTCCTGATAGTACAAGCCCTAAAAATACACCAATCAAAGAGAGTAGTACAGTCAATAATATTACTGTTGGTGCGGAATATGAATTGAATTGTGAAACGATGATTAAGAGGACTAGGAATAATGCAATTTGAAGGGCCTTAACTAAAAAGGCCATTTCTTTTGCCTGCTCGTCCTGCTGACCTGCAAAGCGGTACTTTGTATTCTCGGAAAGCGTGTTCTTTTTTTCAAAATCTTCTAATTCCTTTCTCATGACTTTGACTACTTCATTAGCATTAAAACCCTCAGTTACATTTGATGTAATTGTAACCAGTGGAATTTGGTCTTTCCGTACCACTGCAGAATAGCTTGTGCTTTCCTCAGGAGTATCAATAACAGATCTCACAGGTATGTTCATTAGCTTTCCTTTATTGTTTCTGAAAACCAACCGTTGGTCTAAAATGGCATTAAGGTCATATCGATTGTTGCCATCGAACCGTACGACAATATCATGTGACTCTTCGTCAATAGTATAAGTCGATATCTCCTGCCCTAAAAGAGATTTTCTTATTGCCATTCCAACTTGGTATGTAGAGGCATTTAGTTTACGGATTTGGTCACGATCAACCGTAATAGGTATCTCAGGTCGATTAGCATCTACATTCAGCTTCAATTTTTCTACACCATCAATCCCCTTTCTATCTAGGTATGTTTTGATGCCTTCTGCCGCTGCAATAAGCTCTTTGTATTCTCCTCTTCCGGTAATTTCTATGTTGATCGGTGCGCCTTGAGGAGGGCCTGATTCATTCTTAGCTGCCGTAATTTCAAGATCAGCATTGTATTTTCCCTTTAGCCCTGACTGAATCGCTTTTAATACATCTGAGGTTTTGGTTTTTTTTCTGTATTGAAATTCACAAAAGTTAACGGTTATTCTTGCCTTATGAGGTGTGTTTCCCATGGATACGCCCTGAGCTGGGTCACTTGTGCCTTCTCCAACCTGAGAGATAATCGACTTAATCAATCGTTCGTCTTGAGGTATTCCTGTAGTATCATCGGCATCCATATACGGACTAAGTATTTTATTTAAGTCATCCTCAATAACTAAGGTGGTTTTATTTGTCACGCCGATATCGGTTCCAATGGGATGTGAAATAAAAATGTTTACATATTGCGGCTCATTATTGGGGAAAAATTCAACTTTGGGTGGAAATACCGCAAATAAACCTAAAGAAAAAACAAGCAACATTATGGTTCCTATTAAAAATAGAATCGGTTTTTTACCGTGCATTGCAAAACGAAGAAAACGTTCGTAAAAACTTTCTAGACGAGGCAAAAGTCTATTCTGAAATAGCTTAGTGCCCGGCATAAATAGGAATAAGTTAACTAATGTCAGGATACCAATGAAGGTTATAAAGTTACCGAGGGTTACCCAACCAAAAACGATAAAGAAAATACCTAAGGTAGACAGGAACAATGAGGTGATTATGATCTTCTTTTTATTGGGTTGGCTCTGTGTTACCTTCATGTAAGTAACAGCCAATACTGGGTTGATTACCAATGCGACAAATAAGGAGGATGCTAAAACAATCATCAAAGTCATGGGTAAAAACTTCATAAATTCTCCGATAATTCCTGGCCACAAAGCCAATGGAACAAATGCAGCAACGGTCGTTGCCGTTGAAGATATAATAGGCCATGCCACCTCTCCTACGCCTTGAACCACACTCGTATATGCTGTGTTGCCTTCATCCATATAGCGGTATATGTTTTCGACAATAACGATTCCGTTGTCAACAAGCATTCCCAGTGCAATTACAAGTGAGAAAAGGACCATTACATTTAATGTAATGCCCATGGAGTTTAATATCAAAAATGACATAAGCATGGACAGCGGAATTGCTACTCCTACAAAAATTGCGTTTCTCAATCCTAGAAAAAATAGTAGAACTCCAACGACTAATATGATTCCAAGAATAATAGAGTTTTCCAGGTTAGAGACCATGTCTCTGGTTACATTAGACTGATCATTTGTTAATGATATATCTACACTTTTTGGAATTGTTCCATTTTTTTGTGCTTCAGCGATGATGCTATTAATTTTGTCCGAGGCAACGAGTAGGTTTTCACCACCTTGTTTTTTAACATCGAGCATGACAACAGAGGTGCCAAATTCTCGCGCAAATGATGTTGTATCTGCATTTCCAAAATAAACTTGGGCCACATCTTCGAGGTAAACAGGTAGAAAGTCATCCTGTCTAACAACAGTTCGTTTGAGCTCATCAGCACTTTTATACTCTCCTTCAATTCGAATTGTTTTTCGAATTCCATCCATGAGAATTTCCCCTCCCGGTATAGTTTGATTCTCGGCATTGACTGCATTTTCGATATCACCAAGCGTTACATTGACAGCCTGAGCCTTGACCGGGTCTACTTCAATTCTCATTTCTTGTAGAGGAAGTCCACGAATATCAACCTCACTTATCTCGGGAAGCTCCTCTAATTGTTTTTCAAGCTCTTCGGATACTTCTTTGAGTTCAGCTGCATTTTCTGACCTCATATTAATGTTTAAGATGGGCATTTTAGATGGGTCCAGCTCAAAAATATTGGGTTCCGCCGGTAGCTGCGGGAAATCACTCTTCGTTCGCGCTTGATCCACAGCATCTTTTACCTTTCCGAGTGCCTCATCGACGGGCATTTTAAAGTCGAATTTGACCCGAATAGTGGTGTATCCATGAACTGAATTGGAATTGATTTCCTCTACAAGCTTTATCCCTCCAATTTCTTTCTCAATCGACTGAGAAATTTTCTCGGACATATATTTAGGAGATGAACCAGGTTTTGCTATACCGACATATATTTCCGGAATTTTTAATTCTGGAAAATTTTCTTTCGGCATTGATTGGTAGGCAATCATTCCTCCAATAACAATAACAATAGCAATTAAGAATACCGTTTTGGTATTATTCACCGATAAAGTTGTAAGGCCGAATCCTTTAAATTTGCTCATATCTTTATTTTTACTTGATTCGAACTAAATCTTTTTTGGTAATTCCACGCGCACCGCCTGCTATAATTAGATTGCCTTCGAGAATGTTCTCATTTTCTTCAATAAGTGCCTCACCCTGATATACCTTAAGCTTTTTTATAAAGACTTGCTTGACGTTATAACTGCCATTTTTTGCTAACGTTAAGGTCCATAAATAATCTTCATTTTTTGCGTTCTTCAAGATGCTTTTTGATGGAACAACCATCCCTGAGTCAACTTGGAAATCAATAATTTCAAGTTCCGCAAGCATATTTGGCATAAGATTCGTTTTACTAGTGGTTTTAGCTCGGATCGTAAATGTTCGATTGGTAGGTTCTATAAAGCTACCTACACTGCTCACTACTGATTGAATAGGTGCAATTTCATAGTTTGGAAAGTTTATTTTTAGTTTAGTTCCTTTCTTAATATTGCTAAAGTGTTTTTCAGATACAGATGCGACGACCTCTGTTTTTTCTGTGTTTACAAGTCTCATTAATGGCATCTGTGGGCCGGCCAGCTGACCTTTCTTGGCATATACTTGGTCTATAGATCCATCAAAAGGCGCTTTAACGATCATTTTAGCTTGTTGTATTTTCAGTGTATTGAGCTTAGACTCTATGGAACTAACCTGGTTTTCTGCACTTTTTTTATCGAATTCAGATCCTAATTCTTCCTCAAATAAGGCCACCTGTTTATCTCTTGTGTAGCGCGCAAAGTCGAGCTGAGAAAGTAATTCTTGAATATTTGCATTTATTAGAGCTGCATCCAAGGATACAAGAACTTGTCCTGCTTTCACTCGATCTCCCGCAGAAACATTGACTTCATGAATGATTCCTGACATTTCAGTATTTAATAATATGTCTTGTGTACTCTCGACGCTCCCTTGAATTGATATTTTATGAATGAAACTTTTTTTCTTCGCTTTACTCGTTTGTACTAATGGGAGTATTGTATTGTTTTTTACAGTTTTGTCCTCTTTTTTCGTTTCATTATCCCCCCCCGAACCGCAGGAAAAAAGAGAAAACAAAAGGACTCCGAAAATGATTGTTTTTTTCATCAGGATATTTATTTTAATTCAGTTTATTATAAAGTTTATCAAGTTCAATTTTACTTCTGTATACCTCAATCAAGCTTGAAGTGTACTCTGCTTGGGCAATCATTACTTGGTTGAGTTTTTGCGTAACCATTACATTATTCCCATTACCAAGCGCTTCTTTTTTAATGGCATTTCGATATATTTTTTCTGCCAAAGCACTATTTTCTTGCTGAAGCGCTCTTTTCTTAATTGCTGATGCAAGTGTGTTCTTAAGCTGTACCTCTTGAAGCTTTAATCCTTGCTTGGTTAATTCAAAATTGTTTTCATCTTGCATCAGTTTGATCTCAGATTGCTTGACCACTGCACGTCCTTTTCCACTTGAAAAAACAGGAATTTTCATTTGTAAACCCCAGTTTGTTTGTGAGTACCATGGCTTGTCCTGGAAAAAATCGAAGGATGTTCTATAAGCGTTATAGCTTTGTTGAAAATATGCGGAAAAAGAAGGTAAGAAACCTGCCTTGTTATTTCGCACGTTGCATTGTGATAGATCAATTTGAGTCTGAAGTAGAGGCAATACTGTATTGTCTTCAATGGACCCAATAGATATCTGAGATGCTTCTTTATCGAGCTCATTCAAGTTATTGGACAATATGAGCAACGAGTCCTGAGGGTAGCTCATGGAGTACTTTAATAAAGCTAATGCATTACTAGTTTGTAATTCAGCATTTTCAAACGCGTTTTTAGCAGTTAAAACTGCATACGTCATCTGATCTATTTCCTCGTTAGTTATTACGCCTAATTCGAGATAAGATTTTTGCTTGGTTTCAAGGTCCGCAGTTATTTGGTATATCGAATCGGCAAAGGCTAAGTTTTCTTCTGCAACGCATGCAATGTGATAGGCGTCTATTACGGAAAATAAAACCTCTTCTTTGGTTCGAGTTTGTTGAATATTCTGTAGCTCAATAAGTAGCTTTGAAGCTTCAATTCCGACGAAGTAAGAACCATCAAATAAAAGTTGATTTACCTGAAGGCTTGCATTCGAATTAAATTCAGTTCCTGCTCTAAATGCCACCACTTCATCCTCAGGGGCTCCTGGGTTAAAAAAGGAAATCGGTAGCACCTGCACGGGTAAGTTTAAAAACTGATTAAAAGCTCCGGTAATGTTTGCTTCAGGCATACCCGCTGCCAAATACTCCCTCTTTTGATGCACTGCCTTATCATATTCCAATGAGGCATTTGTAATTTTTACATGGTTTTTCAAGGCATATTCTTTTGCTTCTAATAATGAAAAGCTACGCCCAATTTGTGCATTGACATTTGAAATGAGTACAATCATTAAAATTGTTACAAGAGATTTCATGTATAGTTGTTTAATAGGTGTTTTTTAAAATAATTTAAGCCTTGATCATTTGTAATTGCGCGTATATGAATGCGAAAGGTTTCTAGAAATACTGATTCAAACTTGAATTCAGGCCAAGGGAAAATGTTGCCATTGATTATGGCATCGATATTAACAACATGTAATTTCGCATAAATTTCTTTGTGTATTTCTTTTCTATAAAGACCTTCATCTATTCCACGTTGTAGATTGTCAAAAAATTGGTTATACACAAATCCAAAACGATGCTCTTCGAGCATTTTCCAAGCATCGGGATGACTTTTTTTCAGGTCATGAAAAACAGTCGCATTAATAGAAGATAGTGATTCTATCACGAATTTTGAAATGTGCATTAATTCGTCAATTGCATTGATTGATTGAACTGCGAAAGATGTGCAAACTGCTTGGTCTTGGGTTATTCGTAGTCTAATAATTTCTCTTACGAGTTGACTTTTATCTGTGAAGTGATTGTAGAGGGTTTTTTTTGATATGCCTAAATTATTTGCGATGTCGTCCATTGTCACACTTCGAATACCAAGCTTCATAAACAGCTTTGCTGAACGCTCTAATAAATCTATTTGTTTTGAATTCACGGAGCAAAAATATAAAAAATAGTTACTTAGGAAACTTTTTTTATATTAAAAGTGTAAAAAGTATAAATAAATATTCAGGTATTTTATATTTTTGTTGTATGGGTAAAGCAATTGGAATTGATTTTGGTTTAAAACGCACGGGTATTTCTATCTCGGATGACCTCGGCATAATTGCAACACCATTAAAAACAGTTTTATCCTCGGAACTCATGCAATTTTTGAAAGCTATGGTTCTTTCCGAAAATATTGAGACAATGGTACTGGGCTTTCCATTGGGTTTGAATGGCTCAGATACGGATGTCACTCAAAATGTTAGGCTCCTAAATATTGCCTTAGAAAAAGAGTTTCCATTGCTAAAGATTGCATTATTTGATGAAAGAATGACCTCTAAAATTGCTCAGAAAACTTTAATTCAAGGAGCATCCAAGAAAAAACGAAAACAAAAAGGTTTGATAGATCAGATGAGTGCTACTATCATTCTTCAGGATTATCTAAATTCAAATAGTTAGCCGAAAAGTTTATTTTTGCACAAAATAACACGATGATTTTACCTATTGTAGCATATGGCGATCCAATCTTAAAAAAAGATTGCGAAGAGATAGATGAAAACTATCCAAATCTAAAACAGCTGATTTCTGATATGTTTGAAACAATGTATAAGGCAAAAGGAGTTGGGCTCGCAGCACCTCAAATTGGAAAGAATATTAGGTTATTTATTGTAGATGGTAGCCCATTTGCCGAGGATGAAGAGGATGAAGATGATCCTAGAGCTGAAGGTATTGAAAACTTCAAAAAAGTATTTATTAATCCCATTATTGAAGAAGAGGATGGTAGGGAGTGGCCATTTCAGGAGGGCTGCTTGTCTATTCCCAAAATTAGAGAGAATGTATCGCGTAAGCCGGATATAACAGTTTCTTTTTATGATGAAAATTGGGAATTAAAAGAAGAAAGCTATTCTGGCTATGCTGCCCGAATTTTCCAACATGAATATGACCATATTGAAGGAATCCTTTTTACGGATTACCTTAGCCCACTTAAAAGAAAACTCATTCAGAAAAAGTTGAATAATATAACGAATGGCGAAATTGAAATCGATTATAAAATGCGTTTCCCTAAAAAAGTAAAAAAATGAAATACACTATTCTTTCTCTGATATTATTTCTTTTTATGGTATCGTGTGGTTCAGATAGCTCTGCAAATGTAAAGTCCGAAGACCAAAACAAGGAAAGCCAAATAAACGAGATTAAATCCCTCAATAATGAAATGTTAAAATTATTTCTTGAAACAGGTCGCAATACGAGTTCGTTAAGTTCCGAGGAGCTCATCAAGTTTAAGACAGATCTTTCCGTAAAACGAATGGAGCTCATTAATTTGAATTTGAAATTTTACAATAATTTTCCGGCGGACACGCTTTCAGCATATTGCTTGGCGGATGTTCAAGAGCTTTATGATGCCTCTGGTGCCTATTTAAAAGCTATAGCCTATGGCGATACGATTGCAGAAATATACCCGGAATTTTCAAACTTAGTTTTGGTTCTAGAAAAGAATGCAGCCATTTTGGATTTCAATATGTCCGATAGAGATACAGTAGAAATTCGAAAAGCATATGAGCGACTTATAGCCCTTCCAAATCTTTCTCAAGAAACAAGAAGCACTTATATAGAGCGCATATCATCACTGCAAGTGGATCTGAAAGCGAAGTTGCTAAACCAATAATTTTTCATCCTTATTGATTTCTACGTAGTTAAATTATGTAACCATCTGTTGTATAAGTAATTAATGTGTAGTTGTTCTTTTGATTGTTTCCAAGCCTACCCAACAGGCTTTACGTATTACCACTTAGTTTTTTTTGGGTGCAATAGGTTATTTATCATAGAAGTGTCTGCAATTATGAAAGAATACACTAGCAGAGTATTCATCTTTGACCTGTAAAACAAAAACAAATATTCAAACAACAAAAAACACACTAAAATGAATTCAACAATTACAAACATTTTTTTAAGCACATTTATTTTAATTTCTGCTTCGGTAATGAGTCAAGATAATGCAATTCAAAAACAACCTTTTGGCGTGGAGTCTGCGGTTTCTGGAAATCTCTTAAACCCTCAAGTTTCAGATGCATTTAGAGCTAATATTTTCCCAAACCCGACATTTATTGGAAAAGTGAAAATGAATTGGCCAGATTGGGCTGAGGTAACAGAAATACACATGATACTTGCTAGTACAAATCAAATTAAAGTGATTGACGTGGAGGAAGGACAGACGCATGTCACTGCTTCAAACCTTCAAGACGGAGTATATATTGTTCGGTTCATGCGTAAGAATCAGGTTCTGGGAATGCGAAAATTAAAAGTCATTGGTTAAACATCTTTTTTCATAGTTTATAGTTTAGTTATAAGAAGGCCTTCGGGCCTTTTTTTAGCTCCAATATTTAATGACTAAGTATTATTACTTAGCTTGTTCTATATCCTAACCCCTAAATGTTTCAGAGAGCAATAAAAAACGAAACAAAATCAAACCTGAGTATTTAATTTTGATCTATACAGCAAACAACAAACAAATGAAAACGGCCCACCTAATATTATTTTGCCTTGTGTTTCTTCTTGGTTTGTTGCTCTCGCAAGTCGATAATATATTCTTAAATTTAGGTGGGTTCGTTTTTATTTTCAATTCAATGGTTCAACCTTATATTTTCTATAATGCTGCTTAGCTCAATGCTATTTTCTGCTCCAAAGGTTTTGATATACGACTGGGTGCATTTAAAGTGAATAAAACCAAGCGTGAATCAATATAGTTCATCCCCCTTTTAAATTATCCAGCGCTTTACCTCCTCAGTACATTCTCTTCGGACCTACCAAAAACTACGTATGTATTGCTATATATAGGTCTGTATTTTATCTGTTTCTCTCATTTTTTATTGGATTTATGCTCCTTTGACACCGTACATTTGTAGCAACAAATAACAAAAGCAAATAAAAAAAGGAATCGAATAGTTACAACAATATGTCTCGTTATCATGGACAACCATACATTTTTATAACAAATACAATTTCACGAAGACATATTTTTAAAGTAGAATCAGCAGTTATTGTCCGGCACTAGAAGAAAAAGATAATTAGATAAAACAAATAAAAAATAATAGCAATGTTTAACAATAAATTACAAACACGAACGAAAGATTATTACATCAAGCGCAACGAATTAAAGAGGCTTGTAATACAGGTAAACCAAAAACAAGAAAGATTAGAAATAGAAAAAAGAAAACTATGCTCGGTGACATTTAAATAAGCTCTCCTGTTTTCGTAGTGAGGTTCTCCTTATTTTGAAAACAAAAAAGCCCTTCAGGTAACTGAGGGGCTTTTACTTTTGTGGTACCTCCAGGAATCGAACCAGGGACACATGGATTTTCAGTCCATTGCTCTACCAACTGAGCTAAGGTACCAGCCATAGCGAGGGCAAAAATATGAATATTTTGGTTTAGTATGCAAATAATCATCAAAAATATAGGGTTACTTGTATCTTTGTACAATGTCAACAAGCCAAAAGTCTTTTGTAATTGTAGATGCAGGCAATACCTCTATCAAAGTTGCCCAAGTTAAAAATAGCCGAATAGACAGTGTAAAACGCTTTGATCATATTTCAGATGCTGCAGGCTATATTTCAGATGCCTTTGTTGTTTGTGCATCTGTTTTAAATGAAAATCTTAAGCAACTTGTAATTAATAATGGAGGTCGCTTTCATCAAATCACTCATCAATCAGTCTTGCCTTTTAAAAGTGCATATAGCTCCATGGAGACTATCGGAATTGATAGGTTATGTAACGTTGCGGCAGCTATCAAGAAGTTCGAATCTGAGAATTGCTTGGTCGTGGATATTGGGACCTGTATTAAATTTGATTTCATTTCGGCAAAACACGTGTACTTAGGAGGGTCTATTTCGCCTGGCATAAAACTTCGGTACCAGTCCCTTCATGAGTATACAAGTAAATTACCCTTGATTGATATTAAAGCAAATGCGGAGATGATAGGAGATAGCACTAATAGCTCGATACATTCGGGTGTGATTAATGGTATAATGCATGAAATACAAGGCATGATTTTGCGTTATGAGAAAGACTTTGGACAATTAAAAATATTAATCACTGGAGGTGATGCTTCACATTTTGATTTCCCTCAAAAAAGTAACATCTTTGCAAACAAAAATTTGACACTCGAAGGAATTGTTGAGATATATGAAATTAATGCGTTATAGTTTAACATTTACCTTGGGTCTTTTGACGCAACTCTCTGTTGCTCAGGTGACGTCCAGTCATCCATTGTCCTCATATGGAATTGGGGCATACAATATGGGTTCAAATGCAATTACATCTGCCCTTGGAAATGTAAATAGTGTTTGGATTGACTCAACGAATATTAATTTCTTCAACCCATCTTCTTATTCTCGACTCAGTAAAGGGAATACATTAATGTCGCTAAGCCTAGATTCAAGATTTTCATTCTATCAACAGGCCGATGTTTCTGAGTTCAAAACATCAACAATGTTTGATCATTTCTCATTGGCATTTAAAGCTTCGAAAAGAAGTGGGTTTGCTTTTGGTTTAAAACCATATTCCAATGTAGGCTATGAATTCAGTCAGTCAGTATTTACTGGAATTGATTCTATACGCTATACTTATGCAGGTCGTGGTAACTTACAGGATGCTTATGCAGGTTTTGCCTATGCCCCTATTTCCAACCCTACGTCAAATTTATCTTTTGGAGCAAACGTTTCCTATTTATTTGGATTTGTATCTAATGAACGGAAAAGTGAATTGCTAAATGCTGAAACAAATCCTGGAGGATTATCGTTGGATTTGACAAGATTGTCATCCTTTCATTACCAGCTTGGTGCACACTACGAACAGCGAATTGGGAAAAGACATTTACTATTGGTTGGTTTTACGGTTGATCCCGAACAGGATTTCAATGGGTCCATTGAAAATAGTCTTTATACCTCAGCCAATATTAATGCGCCCTCTATATACGATACAGTTTTTTCAAATACGACTCAAGGTTCAATTAAGGCCTTGACTTCTTATGAGATCGGGTTGAAGTATAAATATTTTTTTAGAGAGACAAAAAGAAAAGCCACGACAAGAAGACCTAATATTACTTTTGCAGCCTCTTACAGTGCTAGCCAAGGAATAGAGTCTTCCTTTGAAGGTAGCGAGGATTGGAAAATAGGTGCCTCGAGCTGCTGGTCTTTAGGTTTAAGCTATTCTCCTGAGACGCGATTATTTGAGAATGTAGCAACCTTAAAGCTATTAGAAAAGCTGAACTATCGACTGGGTTACTTTCAAAGAGAGTTACCGTTTTCCGTTGAAGGCACTGCTTATTTGGATCGTGGCACGACATTTGGAATTGGTATTCCCATACTGGCTCAAATGTCTTTATCATCATTGAATTTGGCATTTGTTCTTGGAGAAAAAGGTACCGGATTAGATTCAGGATTAAGAGAACGGTATATAGGATTTAAGTTTGGAATGGTATTATCACCTTCCAATTTTGAAAAATGGTTTAGAAAAAGAAAATTAGATTAGAAAAGACATGAAGAAGTTTGGATTAGGAATAGGTTTTGCTTTTATGGTTTCATTGACTTTTGGTCAATTGGATTCACTAGAAGAAAGAGAATGTAAAAGAATGCAGCTATTTGTTGGCCAAGAGCTAAAATTAAAGAATTATGCTCGCGCAACAATGTATTATTTACGTGGCGAAGAGATTTGTAATAATTATGATGCTAAGAAGTATAAGAACATGATTCAGACCATGAGAAATACTGTAGCTACAGAAAAAGATAAGGCCCGTAAAAAACTATATATTGACACACTAGTAAGTGCCTACGATCGTGTTGAAAAGAAAGGTTTCTTTAATCCAGCTGAAGCCTCGGTAAGAGCTTTATATGTTTTGCAGTCTTCAGCACCTGATCGTGAGAAAGCTGATTCTTTGTTTACAGTAGCTTTTCAGCAAGGAAATACATTTAAAGATGCGCAATTGAGTTATTATTACTACAACCTTTATACGATGTATAGCAGGGCTAAGGACGCCAAAAAAGAGCTGTACAAAAAAAGAATGATTTCTGATTATTTTTCATTGTCGCGAAAAATAGAAAATGAAGGGTTTAAGGCAAGAACTTTAGAAAGCATGACGAATTATTTCAATGCAGTAGTTCGTACCTGTGACGATATCCTCCCAGATCTTTTGGGTTTTATGAGTGATTTACCTCAAGAGAAAGACAAAAAGAAAAAGGCAGTTACGAATTTCCTGAACTTATTAAAAGAAAAGCAGTGTACAGAAAGCGATGAATATGCAATGCTTATTGATACAATTATTTCCATTGATAATACAGTAGATGCAGTTTTAGCAAAAGCAGATTTATTAAAGGTAAAGAAGAAGTACAAAGCGTCTATTGAAGTATATAGAACAGCGCTTGAGATGGCGGATAATGATACGCTAAGAGGCGATGTGAAATTGAGTATTTTGGAAATTCAATACAACAATCTTAACAGTTTTAAGAGTGCTTATAATACCGCAATGTCAATTAATGGTTTAAATAGGTCGAAAGCCTTAGAGGTTGCCTCTAATTGTGTGGCAAGACTTGCAAATACATGTGGGTCAAGTACTTTCGATAGGAAATGTAATTATTATTACGCGGCACAATTGGCAACCAAAGCGGGAGAATCATCTCTTGCTGCTAAATACCGCGAAAAATGTCCTTCTTCGGATGAGATATTTAGCAATAATAGCCCAACACAAGTTACATTATCCTGTTGGGGTGTAACTGTGGACATTAAGTAATAATACTATTTTAATGTTTAGAGTTCTTGTTTCCATTTCACTTGTATTAACGGGAATGTTATTGGCTTGTGAAAATAACTCTGGGGAAATTCAAAGAATTACCCACTTTGAAAATGCTCCTGATGAATACACAGAAAACCTAAACATGTTCCATAATGATTCGGGTCTAACAAAAGTGAATTTATACGCTAAGGTTTCTCAAACATTTTATGAGCCGCGGCATATAACAAATTTCAAGGATTACCTGAGGGTTGATTTTTTTGATAAATCAGGCGCTAAAGTATCTACTTTAGTCGCTTTATCTGGTGTCTTTGATCATGATGAAGGAGTTGTTGAAGTTCAAGATTCTGTTCGTCTTTTCAATTATGCAAGAGAGCAGCAGTTAGAAACCGAATACTTGATTTGGAATAAGAAAGATAGCACAATCAGAACAGATAGAAACGTTTTGGTTCGTTCTCCAAAAGAAATTTTAAAAGGGAAAGGACTTGTCACAAAGCAAGACTTTAGTTTTTTCGAAATTCTTGAACCTACAGGCAAAATTAATTTAAAAAAAGAATGATGGATTTGTACAATAAAATAATGAAAGTCTTTTGGTTGGTTTTTGCCATCATATTGTTTCTATTCGTAACTTTTAAATGTTTTAGCGATGGATTTGAAAGATGGGCTGTGTACTATCTATTCGTTTTACTTGCTGTTGGGATGTACTTTTTTAAAATTTGGATGATGAAAAGAATGGAAAGACACATCGCTTATATGAAAGAACAAGAATCTTTGAATCAAAAAAAATAATTACCGACTTCATTTGATTAAGTATCATTTTTTAGTTCAATTACGTGCAGCTTTATTATTTATTTTAACGCTCACTTTCCCATTGGCCGTAGCATCTCAATATTTCGTAAATGGAGTAGTTTACGATGAAACGTACGCGCCAATTCCCTTTGCCAAAATATTTGTAAAAAATGCGCCGGCTCAGAGGACCGTCGCCGATATTGATGGTAAATATCAGATTAGTCTGGCACGCGGGGAGTATTTCCTTGTATTTAGCTCTACGGGTTTTGATACAAGGGAGTCTTATGTCTCTATAAATGAAAAAAACATCATCAAAGAAATCCAGCTTTTCCCAAGTCGTATCCAAGATCTAGAAACGGTTACTGTGACCACAAAAAAGTCAAATCCTGGACGTGAAATAATGAAAAAAGTGGTTGCGCGCCGTGATAAAATCAACCAATGGAATTATCCACATAGGGTAAATGTTTATATCAAAGCAAGAGAAGATATACACAAAAAGCAAAATCAACCCGAGGAGTTAGATGATATTGATGACACCTTTGATGGTCGTCGTCCATTGCGCGATACAATGAATTTATTAGAGGTCCAGATAGAGCGCAATTTCGCTCCGAGAAATAAAGTAAAGGAGTACAGGAATGCTTATACTTTAAGGGGCTCGAAGCGTAATTTATATTATACAACCACCGTTAAATCTAACTTCAATTTTTTCGAAAACCTTTTGCGTTTAGATGACCTGCACGAGAATCCTGTTAGTTCGCCTATATCTATTCCTGGAATAGTTTCTTATAAATATAGGCTTGTTGAGAAGTATGAGGAGAATGGGAAAATGATTTCAAAAATCAAAATCCAAGCAAGAAATTCAGCAACCTCAACCCTTCAGGGATATATTTGGGTACAAGATTCAGTTTGGATGGTTGAAAAGCTCAATTTAAAAATGAAGAAAGGTAATTTGTTGGTTTATGATTATTTCAAAATAACTCAGGAATATGATCATTATGGCGATTCCTTGTGCGTTTTAAAGAAACAAGTTCTTGATTATGGAGTCAAATACAAAAAAGAGTCATCGACATGTAAAACAACAGCAATTTTTTCTGATTATGATTTTAATCCAAATTTTAAAGCGAAATTTTTCAACCGTGAGCTTGCAGTCACAGAGAAGGAGGCGTATGAAAAAGACTCTACTTTCTGGACGGAAAAAAGACAAGATGCGCTGACTGCTGAGGAAATTGCTTTCATTATTCGGCAGGATAGCATTCGGGATTATATGAACAGAAAAGAATACCTAGATAGTGTTGATCAGGTTTTTAATAAAGTAACTGCGCTAAAGGTGCTTTGGTGGGGTGTAGATCACCGCAATCGAGATAAAAGACACCAGTGGACAATCGGTTCCTTGATTACAACTATTAGACCTGTATACATTGCGGGTCCTAGAATATCTCCAAATTTCGATTTTTTCAAAAAATGGGATGATCAACGTTCTTTGGATTCTTACACACAAATCTCCTTTGGGTTTTTGAACAATGACATCAAAGGAGATACCTGGTGGAAATATAAATTTGATCCTTTCAGGCAGGGAAAAGTAAGAATGGCACTTAATCATGATTTTGATGTAATTAGAGGATTTGATGCAATTACCCAAATTTATAAAAGAGAAAATTTTATCGAAGCCACTAAATTACGAAGCTCAATTGAATATGAATTGTTCAATGGTTTTTATGCCAAAGTCGCCGGTGAATTTTGCGAAAGAAGAAGTATTGAGGGCTATGATTTTATAGATGCTGCAGACGAAGTCTTGCCAAATAATGAGCCATCTTCTTTTCAAACCTATCAGGGTATGATTGCAGACTTCACGCTGTGGTTTGTTCCAAGGCAGAGATATATGCGAGAGCCTTATAGAAAGGTTGTATTAGGTTCTGCTTGGCCTACCTTCAGTATCAATTATGAAAGGGGTATACCTAATTTATTTGGAAGTGATATTGACCACGAATATTTACAAATTAGTGTTGATCAGACCTTTAAAATAGGAACCATAGGAACCTCTACTTATCGATTTCAGGGAGGTAAATTTTTGAGCGCCAGGAATTTGAGAGACCCTGATTTTAAATTTCAAAGAAGGAGCGATCCTATTTGGTTCTCCAATCCGTTGTATTCTTTTCAAGGACTTGATACATTGCTGCGAACAGATGATCTTTCGCTTGAGGCTCATTTTGTGCACCATGATAATGGCGCAATAATTAATAAGATTCCTTTTATGAAAAAAACGAGAATAGGTCTTGTTCTAGGTGGAGGGGCACTTTATGTTAAGGAGCAAAATTGGTTGCATTACGAGGTTTTAGCTGGTCTTGAAAGAAATTTCAAGCTATCAAGGAGAAGATTGCGTGTGGGTATCTATGGTGTTTTGTCAACAGGAAATCAAACGCCTACCCGTGCGGATTGGAAAATATCATTTGCCATACTAGATGAGCGCAACATGAAATGGGATTTTTAATCGGCTGATTACTTTTTTTCTTTTGGAAAGTATTTTTTATTTCTAATTAAAATCAATCCTACACCAGTTGTGATACATGCGTCCGCAAAGTTCCAAATAGCTGGGAATACTTGTTGTCCGCCAATGTATGGAATGGCCTTTGGCCATTGAACATTAAATTGGAACATATCTACTACATTCCCTAAAAGAAATCCATGGTGCCTTACTTCAACTGCTCTTGAATACTCTTGGCCATGTATCGTTTGAACACAGTTTTCAAAGTTACCTGTTCCTTCCATATAATTGTAATAATTGCAAGGGTCAAAAGAGAAAAAGAAGTCATAAAACATTGAGTCAAGAAGGTTTCCTAATGCACCGATAAAGATCAGGGATATAGCCACAAGAAATTCCAATTTTGATCCTTTTCGATATTCACTCCATAGGTAATAACCAATGCCGAAAATTGCGATTATTCTGAATATACTTAAACCTAGTTTCGCCCATATAGAGCTGCCAAAGGTAGTTCCAAATGCCATTCCTGGATTCTCGATGTAATTCAAAACAAACCAATTCCCAACTAGCGGTTGGCTCTGTCCTTCAACAAAATTAATTTTAATACCAAATTTTATAAGTTGATCAATAGCAAGGAAGGAAAGAACAAGAACAATGAGAACTGTTAACTTATTTTTCACTTATTTATTTTGGGCATTCTTTGCATCAATACTCATTGTTGCGTGTGGAACCAATTTTAACCTTTCTTTTTGAATGAGTGTCCCATTTACTCTGCAAATACCGTATGTTTTATTTTCAATCCTTACTAAAGCAGCTTGCAAGTTATTAATGAATTTCTCTTGACGTGCAGCAAGCTGAGCAAGCTCCTCTCTTGACAGGGTTTCTGACCCATCCTCCATCATATTAAAGGTTCTTCCCGTGTCATTTGTACCATGATCGTCATTATGCGAAAGGGAACCAACCAGAAGATGGTAATCATCTTGTGCTTCTTTTAATTTGCCTAAGATTAAATTCTTGAACTCTTGCAGTTCTTTATCTGAATATCTGTTTTTTTGCTTTGCCATAAATTATGGATTGAAATGTAACGAATTTGGTCGCCCAAAGATATCATTTTTCGCGTTCTACCGCCAATAATTCAATAATAATTACATTCTTTTTTGACGTAATATTGACTTTAATCCTATTAATTTTATACTTTTCCAAAGCATTTAAATTCTCCCTTGTGTTAAAGTTGTTTTCAGGAAATAGAACCATTGTATTATTGCTCTTGCCCGTTTTTCTTTTCTTTTATCACTTTTTAAATTATACTAATGAATTTTATGCCAATAATGTATTGAATTTCGGTTTCTGGAATGACTTTTTTCATTCGTCATATAATGGATTGAACTTCTTGTCTGCACTGTTGATTTTGATGAATGGAATTGTTCTTAACAAACTGTTTAATAGGTCTAATTTTTTTGATAGAATCACATACCTTATTGCTCCTTTCTATTTAGTTTTAATGACTTTTTTTGAGGTTGGATTTACCTTTTGTGGAATGTTGGTAGCGCATACATTCTTGATTTTTATGCTTCAGCAGCTATTTGAATTGAATCAGAATGATGATTCAAAATCTACCATATTTAATGTGATGTTTTTGGCAGGAGTAGCTGCTACATTTCTTCCATCTCTTATTTTCGTAATGCCCTTATTTTTAATAATGATACGTTGTATAAGGCCATTGAGATTTAGAGATATTCTTGTTGGCTTGATCGCGGGAGTATTGCCTTTTGTTTATTTATACGCTGCGTTTTATATTTTAGGATATTCAGATCTACCAACTGTTTTTCGTTATACAGTAAATGCTTTAAATGGCGATTGGCTGGTTGTTCTTGGTGTGCTCACTGTAGCAGCTATATTGGGTTTTGTTACATTTATGAGTCAATGGCAAAAAAGTGCGATTCGTACAAAAAGACAGTTTCAAATGTTGCTAGTTTTTTTCTTTTCTTTTTTAATTTTTGCATTTATTCATTTATTAAGTTTTCAACAAATTGACTTCTTTAGTCTTTTATTGTTACCAATATCCATATTACTACCTTTCGCTTTTAGAAGCGAATCCATGGGAATGGCGACAAATGGTGCGTTTTACATGCTTATAGTTTTCTCTGTTATGAAGTTTTTTATTTTCGCATAGATTGAAAATGTATTATTGATTAATTTCGCATTCTAAAGATATTTGCAATGAAATTTGGTGTAGTTACATTTCCTGGCTCAAACTGTGATCAGGATATGGTTTATATTCTCAAGGAGGTTCTTAACCAAGAGGTCGTATCTCTTTGGCATAAGGACAGAGATTTACAAGGAGTGGATATGGTTGTTCTTCCAGGAGGTTTTTCTTTTGGAGACTATTTGCGTTCAGGCGCGATAGCCAAGTTTTCGCCAATTATGAATGACGTTATTGCTCATGCTCAAAAGGGAGGATACGTTTTAGGTATTTGTAATGGTTTTCAAATTTTGACAGAAACTGGACTCCTAGATGGGGCATTGCTTCATAATAACAATCAAAAGTTTATTTGTAAAAACGTGTTTTTGAATCCGGTTTCCAAAAGTGCTGCAATAACGCAGGGATTAGACCAAGATAAAGCTTACTCAGTTCCTATTGCACATGGCGAGGGTAGATATTATGCCGCTGAGGATACAATTACAAAACTTGAAGAAAATGATCAGGTATTGTTTAAATATTGCGATGCAAATGGAGAACAAGGTGACGCCTACAATCCAAATGGTTCAATTTTGAATATTGCTGGGATTACAAATAAAGATAAAAATGTATTTGGTATGATGCCACACCCAGAAAGATCCTCAGATCCTGTATTGCAAAACAGAGATGGGGCATCGTTATTTGATTCATTATTAAAACATTGTTAATGAAAATTTTACTATTGGGTTCAGGTGGTCGAGAGCATGCGCTAGCATGGAAAATGGCCCAAAGCTCTATTCTTGACGAACTATATATCGCCCCAGGAAATTCTGGTACGAGAAAACATGGAAAGAATGTTGCAATTGATCCAAATAATTTTTCGGCAGTAAAGGATTTTGTACTTGAAAATAATATCGAACTTGTCGTTGTTGGACCTGAAGAACCTTTAGTAAACGGTATCGCCGATTACTTTAATAGCGAACCAATGCTATCTGAGGTTTCGTTGATTGGTCCTGATGCTGAGGGTGCTCAATTGGAGGGTAGCAAAGATTTTGCAAAGGCATTCATGAAGAGACACAATATTCCTACGGCTAAGTACGGAACATTTACCAAGGATTCTCTTGAGAAAGGGATCGCATTTTTAAGAGCGATGAACGCTCCCTATGTGTTGAAAGCAGATGGGCTTGCAGCGGGAAAAGGCGTATTGATTATAAATGATTTAGCTGAAGCTGAGCGAGAGCTTACAAGTATGCTTATGGATTCTAAATTCGGTGATGCAAGCGCAAAGGTAGTTGTTGAACAATTCTTGGACGGTCGAGAAGTTTCTGTTTTTGTCATTACAGATGGTCAATCTTTTAAACTTTTACCTGAGGCTAAAGACTACAAAAGAATAGGTGAAGGTGATACAGGTTTAAATACAGGAGGTATGGGGGCAATAAGTCCAGTTCCTTTTGCTGATGCTGCGTTTATGGATAAAGTTCACAATCAAATCATTGTCCCGACAACGAAAGGATTGAAGTCTGAAGGTATACATTACAAAGGGTTTATCTTTTTTGGTTTGATTAATGTCAAAGGTGATCCATACGTGATAGAATATAATTGCCGCTTGGGAGATCCTGAAACGGAGGTTGTGCTTCCTCGCTTGAAATCAGACATTCTTGACCTGTTTGAAGGCATCGCAACCAATACACTTTCTGAGAGAGATATTCAGTTTTATGATAAGAGCGCTGCAACAGTTATGCTTGTTTCAGGTGGATATCCAAAGGCCTATAAAAAAGGCAAGCAGATTTATGGTTTAAATAGTGTTGTTGATAGTCTTTGTTTTCATGCAGGAACGCTTTCAGATGGGCCATCCTCAGTTACATCTGGTGGTAGAGTATTAGCGGTAACCTCTTATGGTAAAAATATTGAGTTTGCTATAAAAAAGTCTTATGAATCCATTGAGAAAATAAGCTTTGACGGTATGAATTACAGAAAGGATATAGGTTCTGATTTAATCAAATAATCCTTACATTGTTGCACACTATGTTCAACGCAATTTTTTTCCTTTTTGTCGCACTGGTTTTTTCAGCATTTTTTTCGGCAATGGAAATTGCATTTTTGGCCTCAAATCGCTTAAAGATTGAGGTTGATAAAACAAAAGGAACCTTACTTAGTAAATTACAAACGATCTTTTATCGAAATGAATCGAAAATCATTGCATTTATTTTACTTGGAAACAATGTTTCTTTGGTCGTTTATGGTATTTCAGCTGCGAAATTATTAGGCCCTATTTTGATGGGTTGGGGAATTGAATCTGAAGCAGGATTGCTTCTTTTGCAAACATTATTTTCCACAATACTTGTTCTAGTTGCCGCCGAGTTTATTCCCAAGAGCCTGGTACAATATAGCCCGAATAGATTTTTGAAGATTGGAACCTTTCCTTTGTTTATTTTATACCTAATCCTTTTTATACCTACCCATATTATACTAGCGATTAGTTGGGCTGTTCTAAAGGCTTTTGGTTATGATCAAAAAACCAATCAAAAAGTTTTTTCTAAGGTCGACCTTGAGCATTTTGTTGATGATATTTCTGAGCGAATGGACAGTGAAGAGGTTTCTTCTGAAGATATGAATCTTTTAAAGAATGCACTTGACTTCTCAAATGTGAAGGCGCGCGATTGCATGATTCCGCGTACTGAGATTATTGCAGTTGACATCGATGATTCTTTGGATACTGTTATGCAGCTTTTTATTGCAAAAGGATTGTCTAAGGTGATTATTTATAGAGATTCTATTGACAATATAATCGGTTATGTTCATTCTTATGATTTGTTTAAATCGCCACAATCGATTAAACAAATTTTATTGCCGATTCATTTTGTACCTTCCGTAACAACAGGGGAGGAGTTGCTTTCAAAATTTACTGAGCAATCCGGGAATATTGCAATCGTGTCCGATGAATATGGTGGGACAGCAGGAATAGTGACTTTAGAAGATGTAATTGAGGAGATTTTTGGTGAAATAGAAGATGAGCACGATAAAGACGACCTTGTTGAGGATAAAGTATCTGAGACGCATTATCGATTTTCGGCAAGGGTGGAGATTGATTATTTAAATGAACAATATCAATTAAACATTCCTGAGTCCGAAGATTATGAGACGCTAGGAGGTCTTATTTTATTTGAGCTAGCAAATATTCCAGAGAAAAAGTCTAAATTGAAAATGGATGGTTTTTCTTTTGTTGTTGAAGAGGTTACTGATCGTAGAATTGAAATCGTTAGTGTTTACCTTAAGTCATGAGGCTTTTTTCGATCATTATCATATTATTCTTTTTAACCTCATGCGTCTCAAGCTATCCTATATCGGATCAACTTAGTGAAATTTCGGGTATTGAGAACCCAGTTCGTTCTATTTATATTTCAATAAACGATAGCGGAGATGATCCAGTTGTATATATAATGACAAGTGACGGTGTCATTTTTCATAAAATATTTATTTCGGGGGCTAAAAATGTAGATTGGGAGGACCTGTCCTTCGATGGCGATTTTTTATACGTTGGCGACATTGGCAACAATCGAAATCAAAGAAAGGACTTGATGATTTATCGCATTCCTTGGAATAATTCGTGGGGAAATTATTATATAGATGGAAAACTCAACCATAATCTCCCTGATACCCTCAGAGCAGATCCTTTTTCGTTTAATTATCCAGATCAAATGAGTTTCCCGCCCGAGGAAAGCCGAATGAATTTTGATTCAGAAGCGCTTACCTATGCGGATGGCAAAATATTGATTTTGTCAAAAGACAGGTCTAAGCCTTATCAGGGGTTATCTAAAATTTATGAGCTTGATTTATCGGATAAATCTTCGAAGACAAAACTGCTTCAAGAGATTCAACTAAATGGTGTTTCTTGGTTAACAGGATCGGTAACAGGTTGTGATTATTTGAATAACAAATTGTATGTGTTGACTTATAAACGACTATATATTTTTGAGCGCACCAAAGGTCAGTTCAAATTCTTACGAAAAAAGAACCTAGGTCCACTTCAACAATGGGAGGGGATATCTGTTGAATCAGAATATGAAGTAAGAATCGTGGCTGAAAAAAGTCGACTCGGGAAACAAAAGATGAAAATAATTAAACTATGAATACAAGACTATCTATAAGCAATTATGAAGCAGTCATTTTTGATATGGACGGTGTTTTGATAGATTCTGAACCTCAGTGGAAAGTCGCAATGGAGAATGTTTTTAAATCTGTTGGTTTAGAAATGGCGAGAAAAGATTTTCAAAAAACAGTCGGTTTACGCATTGATGAGGTCATTACATTTTGGAACCATCACAAAAAACTAGGGATTCAAGATGAAAAAGCTGTTGAAGATGCAATTATAGATCAAATGATTGTTCTAGTAAATGAAAGCCCAATTCCATTGAAGGGGGTCAACGAAACACTTGCTTACCTGAAAAAATCAAATATTAAAATTGGCTTAGCAACCTCTTCTCCTTATCGGTTACTTAATTCCGTTCTGTCAGCTTTGAAGATTGAAGAATATTTTGATTTTGTTCATTCTGCGGAGAAGGAGTCTTATGGGAAGCCACATCCCGTAGTTTATATTTCAGCGGCAAAAGCACTTTCTGTAAAGCCATCAAAATGTCTTGTGATAGAGGATTCGTTCAATGGCGTTATATCGGGAAAAGCAGCAAAGATGGATGTCGTTTGTATTCCTGAAAAAACCCATGAGCCAAATTCAAAACTCAATGTAGCGGATTATCTTTTTGGTGATATGTCTGAAATGTTGCAGGAGATAAAGAATGAATAGTTCGTCGTTTATTTTCATTTCAAGGATTCGTAAAATGCTATTGTTTCTTTTGTAAATTTGTTAGAAAGACATTCGTTGGAAGATTCATTTGATTATCAAGAAGAAGCTGAGAATAATTCTGAAAAGGAATTTGACAAAGTCCTGCGTCCACAAAAGTTAATTGATTTTGCGGGTCAGCCGAGTATTGTTGAAAATCTAGAAGTTTTTGTCCAAGCGGCTACCCTTCGGAATGAACCACTTGACCATGTCTTATTGCATGGCCCTCCAGGTTTAGGTAAAACAACTTTGGCAAATATCATAGCCAATGAAATGGCTGTCGGTTTTAAAGTAACAAGTGGACCTGTTCTAGACAAGCCAGGTGATTTAGCAGGGTTACTCACTAATCTTGCTACCGGTGATGTATTGTTCATAGATGAGATTCATCGTTTGAGCCCTGTTGTAGAGGAGTATTTATACTCTGCAATGGAAGATTATGCCATCGACATTATGATTGACACGGGACCTAATGCCCGCACAGTTCAAATAACGTTGAATCCTTTTACGCTTATAGGAGCAACAACTCGCTCAGGGCTTTTAACAAGTCCGTTGCGTGCTCGTTTTGGAATCAATTCTCGTCTTGAATATTACAATACAGAAACCTTAACCTCAATTATCCAACGTTCTGCAGGTCTTCTTGAAATTGAAATTGACGAACGTGCGGCAATAAAAATAGCGAGTAGGAGTAGAGGTACACCAAGAATTGCAAACGCCCTATTGAGAAGGGTTCGAGATTTTGCGCAAATAAAAGGCTCTGGAAAGATTGATGAGGACATCACCGAAATTGCATTAAAGGCATTAAATGTAGATGCAAATGGACTTGATGAGATGGATTTACGCATCTTAAAAGCTGTCGTTGAAAAATTTGGAGGAGGTCCTGTTGGATTGACTACAATTGCAACTGCTATTGGAGAGAATGCTGGTACCATTGAGGAAGTGTATGAGCCCTTCCTAATCCAAGAAGGATTTTTAATGCGAACGCCCAGAGGACGAAAAGCAACCGAGAAGTCCTATAAACATCTTGGTGTCGATATGGGCTTTAGCCAAGGAGGTTTGTTTTAAATGAATGCTAATAAACATAAGCATTCAATAATATCCAAAGCACAGGAGCTAGGTTTTTTTTATTGTGGCTTTTCTAAAGCTGGATTTCTAGAGGAGGAAGCTCCTCATCTCGAAAATTGGTTAAAAAATAACCACCAGGGTAAGATGTCTTACATGGAAAATCATTTTGATAAAAGGTTAGATCCTACAAAGCTTGTTCCAGGTTCTAAATCAGTAATTTCTTTACTTTTTAATTATGCCAGCGATGATGTACAGACAGATTCAGAAGCGCCTAAGATTTCCAAATATGCATATGGAGAAGATTATCATTTCGTTGTAAAGGAACGATTACTTGCTCTTTTTGAATTTTTAAAAGAAACCATCGGAGAGGTCGAGGGCAGGGCGTTTGTTGACTCTGCACCGGTTATGGACCGGGCATGGGCAAAGAAGTCGGGTTTGGGATGGATCGGTAAAAATTCAAACTTAATTCATCCTAAGGCGGGAAGTTTTTTCTTTATTGCTGAGCTTATTACGGATTTAGAATTTGATCAAGACGGACCTATCAAGGATTATTGTGGAAGTTGTACAAAGTGCCTTGATCAGTGTCCAACTGATGCTATTGTTGAACCTCAGCTTGTTGATGCTTCTCGATGTATTTCTTATCTGACTATAGAATTAAAGGATCAAGTTTTACCCAATGAATTTAAGGGTAAAATGGATAATTGGGCATTTGGTTGTGATGTATGTCAGGATGTTTGTCCTTGGAATAGATTGTCTAAACCTAATAAGGAGGAACGCTTTCAAAACCCCAAGCTTCTTGATTTAACTAAAAAAGATTGGATGGACTTAAACGAGGAGACCTACCGTGAATTGTTGAAGAGAAGTCCAATGAAGAGAGCAAAGTTCAAGGGAATAAAGCGAAATGTATTTTTCGTCAACTCCACTGGAAAACAAGGAATGTGAATAATTCTTTATTTTATCTCGTTTTTAATGACAACAAACTCAGTAAATTCGTGTTTAAGCTATCAATATGACGCCACAAGAACTTATCCAAGTCAAATATTCAGGATCAATCTCTGTTCTTAGAGATTACCTCAATATTTCCGCACAAGCAATTGCAATTCTGATTGTTGGTATTTTATTTTGGAGAATTTTAATCGCGTATCAAAATAAAAAAAATAAAAATAGATTTAAAAGCACTTATTTTGAATCTACTTATTCGAAACACTGGAGAAAATAACAATGAATTCAAGTCAAAAAAACGCAACGATTATTGGAGCTGGATTGGTCGGTTCTTTATGGGCGGTTTATCTGTCAAAAGCGGGGTATGAGGTCAATATTTATGAAAGAAGATCTGATATTCGAAAAGCGGATATCCAAGCAGGTAAGTCCATAAATTTAGCACTATCCGTGCGTGGATGGAAAGCATTAGACGATGTAGGGGTAGGAGATTCTGTTCGTGAAATAGCTATACCTATGCACGGAAGGGTTATGCATGCTGAAGATGGAGAACTTACTTATCAGCCATATGGAGCTGAGGGACAGGTTATTTATTCTGTCTCAAGAGGCCATATAAATGCGCGTATGATGGATATTGCTGAAAATAAAGGAAATGCCAATATTCATTATCACCATGAGTGTTACAAAGTAGACTTTGAAAATTCAATATCCTACATTAGAAATAACCAAACCAACGAAGAATTCGAGGTCAAGTCGGATTTGATTTTTGCAGCAGATGGTGCTTTTTCTGCCATTCGATATAACTCAATGCAAAAGCTACCCCGTTTCAATTTTAGCCAACGTTTCATAGAAGATGGATATAGGGAGGTATTGCTTCCTGCTGGACCAAATGGAGAATATTTAATGGATAAAAACGCCTTGCACATATGGCCTCGTGGTCGTTTTATGATGATTGCTTTGGCCAATGAAGACGGCTCCTTTACTTGTACCTTATTCATGCCACATGAGAACCATAAATATTCCTTTGACAAACTCAAAACAAAGGAAGATGTTGACGAGTTTTTCAAAGAAGTTTTCCCTGATTTTTATCAAATGATGCCTAATGTTGGTGATGCGTGGGAGGACCATCCTTTGGCTTCTTTAGCTATTATACGTTGCTTCCCTTGGACCCATGGCAAAGTGGCTTTAATGGGTGACTCAGCACATGCAACAGTACCTTTTTACGGACAAGGAATGAATTCTGGATTTGAAGATTGCACCGTATTAAACGACTTAATGTTGAAGCATAATGAAGATTGGGATGCTGTATTCAAGGAATATAATGCAACTAGAAAGCAAGATGGTGATGCCTTACAAGATCTTTCTTTGGATAATTATCATGAAATGCGCGACTATGTTGCAGATGAAAGCTTTTTACTTAGGAAAAAAATCGAGGCGAAATATACAAAGTTGTATCCAAAGAAATGGCTACCGTTATACTCTCAGGTAACCTTCAGTACAATTCCATACAGTGTGGCATACAAACAAGGAAAAATCCAAGAGGGTATTATGGACCGTGTCATGGAATTTCCAAATATTGAATCAAATTGGGACAGTGATGAGGTCATGAAACTCATTGCAGAAGAAAGCGATTCCTTTAACTTCGAATTATGAGAAAAAAAATAGTCTTTACTTTCTTGTTGTTTCTCTCTCAAAATTTAATTGCTCAAGGCGGATTTAAAAAGACATCAAAAGGAAATGACTATATCGTTGTCGTTAATGATGGAATACAGTTTTCTATTGCTGCTACTTATCTTATTCCCAGTCCTGAAGTCAATGGTGAAAATAATCTATCAAGCGGTAATCGAGAATCTTATTCAATTGTTCCTAAAGGTAGATTGGGTTATGCTGCGGAGTTAGGCTTTGCTCATTTTCCAAAGTGGAAAGGAATCCCTATTAAGTTTCTCAGAAAAAGTAGAATATGGGATTATTTCGATTGGGGATTAGGCTACAAAGTTTTTTCTGGTAAAGAGACGACAAAGATTAATCTATTGGATCCGACGGGAATAACAATTTCTTCAAATGAAGGTATAGGTTCATTTAAATTGGGTATGTTTTCGGCAAGGCTCTCTGCTCATTCATTAATTTATTTTGGAAAGAAAAAAATTGACAAGGCACGAAAGCATTTTATCGACAATGCATTTGGACTAAACTTTGAATACCGACCTAGTTCAGCTGATACAAGTTATATTGATGGATTTGCTTCGTATGCGCTTCCTCATAAATTTCAATCACCATATAACCTGCAGTTTCATTATAGCTTGGGAATTGGCGTAAGATTTAACAGAGCTTGGATGATGATTCCAACATTTGAAATCCCATTAATTGGAATTCATGAGTGGAACGGTTTGAATGCAAAATGGAATTGGTTTTCTTCTAAATATTGGCCGGTGCTATTCAAGCTTAAATTCGTGAAGCTTTTTGAACGTGTTCCCAAATGTGGGGCGTATGGAGATCCAAGTGAAATGAATTTTGATAAGAAGTTCCGTTCAGGAAACTTTTAATTTTGTGACCATTTTTTGGCCATTCTCTTCGGTAGTTTTTTTCTAATTCTTTTGATGACGGAATCTCTGTCTGATATATTTCCACACTTTAAAATATCTCTAAACACCATCTTATTTTCTTTATAAAAAATGAATTCGAAGCTTACAGAGGTTGCCTCTTCTCTATAAATATGATATATGCTAGTTCTTCCTAGGGTCTCCTTAAGACTAGTTTCTTTATCACTAATCTTAAATCTTCGGTCATATCCGCGAACATTTACGATTGCAATCTTATCTATACCCGCCTGCTTTAGTCTACTTTGGATACTATCAAGAGCCAATATTGACGGATCCGCTCCTTGTTTGATTACATTCAGAGATGGCACAGATGGCACACCGTTTTTTGTGAATAAATCTGTTATCGCTACTTCAATAGCATAGCGCTCATCAGGTTTGTCAAATTGACCGATAACTAGTGTCTTAGAAGTTTTTTGACCTTGAACTTGAAAAGAACTTAAGATGGAAACCAATAGGAATAGAAATGTATAGTGTTTCATTTAAAATATCTGATTTGCGATTGCTTTTACAGCATCTGAATTTGACATGGTATAGTAATGTATGCACGGTACCCCTTCCTTAATAAGTTCCTTGGATTGCTCAATACCCCACTCAATACCCACCTTTTCAACTTCGGCATTCGTTTTACATTTTAGCAACTCACTTGATAATTCTTCAGGGTAATCTATGTGAAAAAACTTCGGTAAAAATGTAATATGGTTTAAGGTTTTTATTGGCTTCAAACCGGGTATAATCGGAACATCAATACCAAAGCTCCTGCAGGACTTTACAAAGTCGAAGTATTTTTTATTATCAAAAAACATTTGTGTAACAATATAGGTTGCTCCCGCATCCACCTTCTCTTTCAAGTGAATTAAATCTGTTTTGAGATTCATTGCTTCAAAATGCTTTTCGGGGTAACCCGCTGCACCTATACAAAAATCAGTTGGCGCCATTTTTATATCATCGATACAATATTTACCATGGTTCATGTCATTCACCTGATTAATTAAATCTGAAGCAAAATGATGCCCTTTGGGATGGGCTTTAAATGTGTTTTCTGTTTTAATGGGGTCACCTCTCAATGCCAAAACATTATCTATGCCGAGAAATTGAAGGTCAATTAAGGCATTTTCGGTTTCTTCTTTGCTAAAGCCGCCACATATCAGGTGAGGTACCGCATCTACTTTATATTTGTTCATGATGGCTGCACAAATACCAACAGTCCCAGGTCTTTTTCTGATGGAAACCTTTTCTAGTAAGCCATTGTCTTTTTCCTTATATATATACTCCTCTCTATGATAAGTTACATTCACAAACTTTGGGTTGAATTCCATCAAAGGGTCAATTCCATCATAAATCGATTGAATGCTTTTACCTTTTAAAGGCGGAAGTATTTCGAATGAAAATAAAGTTTGATCTGCGTTTTTTATATAGTCTGTTACCTTCATGTAATTTTTTCAAGGGTAAAAATAAAGAATACCTAGGTTTGAGCATTGAATAAGCTTAAATACTTTCGTCAATTGCATTGTATATTATTTTACCTGCAGCAACAATCTGATTCTCGGTAATGTTTAGTGGTGGAGAAATCCTAAAGCTATTCGGGTTAGAAAGGAACCAAAATAAAATCAATCCATTTTTAAGACAAGTTTCAACAACTTTTGCTACCTGCATACTGCTTTCCATGTCAAAAGCAAAGAGCATTCCTTTTCTTCTTGATGCAATAATTGCAGGATGTTTGTTAATTGTCGCTTCTAATATTTGTCCAAGACGTTCAACCTCTGACAGATCAATTTCGTCTGCCAATATAGCGCAAAACGCAGCGGCTGATGATGCATTTAATGGATGCCCGCCGAAGGTTGTGATATGGCCCAATTCTGGGTTGTTGCTAAATCGAGCTAATGTCTTTTGCGGAGCCACCAGTGCACCAATTGGAAGCCCTCCTCCAAGTGCTTTTCCAAGTGTAAGAATATCAGGTATAATTTGATAATGTTGAAAAGCAAAGTTTTTGCCGGTGCGACCCAATCCGCACTGAATTTCATCGAGAATTAAAAGACTTCCTGTTTCCGTGCATCTTTGTCGTAATGCAGTCATAAATTCGGCGCTAGGAATTTGTACACCAGCATCACCTTGTATGGTTTCAAGAAATACTCCTGCGGTTTTAATTGTTATCGTTTTTAGGTCCTCTAATTTATTGAGTTCGATAAATTCAATATTGGGCAGCAATGGCCTGAAGCTTTTCTTTCTTTTTTCATTACTCGAAATACTCAAAGACCCATTTGTGCTACCATGGTAAGCACCTTTGAAGGAGATCATTTCTTTTCTTCCTGTAACAGCCTTACAAAGTTTAATAGCAGCTTCATTAGCCTCCGTACCTGAATTTACAATATATAGTCCATTAAGTTCTTTGGGTAAAAGGGCTCTTAAATTTTGTGAAAGTTCGAGCTGAGCTTTTTGAATAAACTCCCCGTATACCATTACATGAAGATGTTTTTCTATTTGTTTTTGAAGTGCTTTTTTAATCTTTGGGTGTCCATGTCCTAAACTGCTTACAGCTATTCCGGAAATCATATCCATGTAGCGTTTACCATTTTTGTCAAATATGTAGATTCCTTCTGCGTAATCAATTTCAAGAAGCAAAGGGTGTGTCGTGGTCTGTCCCAAGTGGTTCAAAAATAATTTTTTATTTTTCATCTCCGCGTAATTATGGTTTAAGTATAGCGTTGATTGGTGAACCGCTGATTGATTCTGATTTCGGAAGATTCAAGAGTTCCAATAACGTTGGACCTATATCTGTAATATTTAGTCGCTGAAGTGTTTCTTTGTTTTTTATTCCAGAGCCATACCATAGGCATGGCACGTGTGTATCATAGGTATATCCCGAACCGTGAGAGGTTCCCTGATGAGGATTTAGGGAAAGACTCGATTTAGGTAAATAACCATATTCTAAAATAAGCAATAGGTCACCGCTCCGCTTTGGGTCGAATCCTTCTCGAAGCATTTGAATCAGGTGGTCCTCGCTTTTAATACGTTTAATTAACTCAGACCCACGTGCTGTTTGTTTGACTCCTTCTATACCTGAAATTTCCTTTTCGAGTAGGGTTAAAACTTGGTTTATATCAATGGAGTCTTTACTGTTCTCCAGTAGATCATAATCTAAATAAATATTCAGATTATCCTGGCCCATTATAAAATCTATACCAAACCTACTTTCACATGAAGCCCTGAGCTTATTGATGATTTCATCCACAAAAACATATCCGCCAGGTAATCCCTCATCAACGAGCTTTTGCGGAACAGTTACAACCCCATGGTCTGCAGTTAGAAAGAGGGTAAAGCCTTCACTACCGAAAGAGTCTTCAAGTGATTTTAAAAATCTAGCAAGGTCAATATCAAGGCGAATGTACATATCCTCAATTTCCTTTGAATCCGGACCAAAAGCGTGTCCTGCGATATCTGGTGATGAATAGCTGATGCAGATCATATCTGGATATTCATCTTGTCCTAGATTTTCATGTTTAATGGCACTCAATGCCAAATCGGTTAACATGGTATTTGCATATGGAGACATGGTAAAGGGCTGAAGGGACGAATTTGTTACGCACAAGCTTGGGATATCATAGGGGAATGTCGGAGTAGTTTTACCTCCCAATATTCGTTCATACGGGCTGTCATCCAAAACAGAATATGCATCTTCTTCAAGTAATGGTGTCCAAACATTGGCATAGTATGTTGCGTTGTTTTTTTGATTAAAATCCTGAAGCCATTTAGGTAATTCGGTCTTGTAATAGGAACTTGTAATAAACGTACCCTTCCCGTAATCAAACCAGTAAGTTCCATCACTTTTATGTCCGCCAGGTAGAATCGCTCCACGATCTTTGATAGACATCGATATTACCTTTGATTCTGGATTGGACATTTTTAGCAGGTCTGTAACGGTGTTTGTATTTAACCTTTTGGGAGACGAAGATCCATAGGTTGGGCTACTTTCTATTCCTTTTACACTATTGTCTCCTACGCAGTTTACACTTTGATTCAATGAGCGTTCTAACCAGTCATTTGCAATAATTCCGTGACTGCTCGGTGTTGTGCCTGTATATATCGATGCATGTCCCGGGCCTGTATAGGTTGGAATATAATTAAAGTGCATGTTCTTTAGGTGACTGCCTTCATTCATTAGTTTTTTAAAACCATCTTCTGAGTAATTTTTTTCAAAGCGATATAAATAATCATAACACATTTGGTCGACAACAATTCCAATAATAATTTTTGGTGATTCCTTTTGGCATCGGGCAAATAAGCCGGCTGATACAGCGAGTATGAAACATATAATCCTCATGTTCTAAATTTAATAATTATATGGTTTTGAAAAGATATATTTTTCTTATGCAACTTTTATAAAATCTATCGCGTCTCTAATTATGAAACTTAAAACATTTTTACTCTTATCAACAAAAACACTGCAAACGAGCGGTGTTTTTGTCTTTTTGGACAAATTATTTTTTAAGGATCATCGATAAGTTCGTCTATTTTTTCCATTCATATTATTTGTCATTTATTTTTAGAGAAAATAATTATCAATGCAACTTTTATGAATTGATAGGCGTCTTTATAATAGACTACGAAAACTTAAACATTTTACTCTTATCTAAAGCACTGCTCAGGCAGTGCTTTTTTGTTTCCTGAAATATGTTCAGATTACGCGCGTTGATTTTTTAGAGATATTTTCTTCGGAATTTTAAATGGATGCAACTTTAAGAAATGTTTGCTCGTCTTTTTTATGCTAATACTATTACTCAATGAAACCAAACACTGCTCTCGGGCGGTGTTTTTTTTTATGTCTATTGTTTTCAAATTGTTTGATATTAATTTTTTATTTAATGATGCAACTTTTATAAATAATCGTCCGTCATAGTAACACTAAGACTTTTAACTCAAATCACAGAAAAACACTATCCTCGGGTAGTGTTTTTTTTATCTCTAATCTCGCAAAAGAGGCTTTATTTTTAATTATTTTTTTATTGATGCAACTTTAAGAAAATGAGTTACGTCTAGATTACACTAAGACTTTTAACTCAATCACTAAAAACACTGCTCTCGGGTAGTGTTTTTAAATTTTTAAGTATGAAATATTCAATCAGAAGAAATTTTCATATTGTTGGATGTATTGCCATCATGATCGTTTCAGAACTATTGTCTAACCGTTTGGTTAACGACGTAAAGTCAATGGAAATTTCTGAATTGATATTAAGCGTTTCATTGCGACAGGTGCCCATCGTCATAATTTTGTTTTGGGGTCTATTTAAACTAAGAGAAAAGTATAAATAATCAAGAGAAACTAAAACCAAAAAAATAATTTTTACGGATGCAACTTTAAGAAAATGAGTTACGTCTAGATTACACTAAGAC
>CESA01140035.1_pt1 | contig 33041 bp, 31 predicted proteins | sample 531061 | NCBI WGS metagenome assembly CESA01 (sample SAMEA2621254, study PRJEB7988) | marine metagenome | biome: marine biome (ENVO:00000447); feature: surface water layer (ENVO:00002042); material: "saline water (ENVO:00002010), including plankton (ENVO:xxxxxxxx)" | depth 5 m
CGCTTTTTTTTATGCTGCAAATGGCATGCGAAGAAAGCCGAATAAGCTCTCTTTATTTAAATATTTAGAATCGCTAGGACTTGATATAGGGGTGAAGAATGAAGACAACGAAAACCTTTTACACCGCCTTTCACGTTCCAATAAAGATACGCTTCTTTTACAATACCTGGTTGCGAAGGGGGTTTCAATGAATGATCAGAATAAATTAGGATATAGCCCGCTTACTATAGCTGTGGAACGGAAAAACACGACTGCTATAGTTCTATATGCCTCTCAAAATGCAGATTTTTTTGTGACAACTGAGGAAGGGAATACTTTATTACATGAGGCAGTTAAGCATGAAGACTGGGGTTTAATGGAATTAATTCTAAAGCACAACGTCGATATCAATATTAGAAATAATGATGGTCTTACGCCTCTTCATATTGCAGCAATGAGCGGAGAAAGTATTAATTTTATAAAAAGTATGTTGGATGCAGGTTCAGATAAGCAGTTGCGCACAGAATTCGATGAAAATGCATACGATTTAGCCATTGAAAATGAGCTCATGAATAAAAATTTAAAGGATCTAAAAATTTTACTTCCGTAATATGAAAAAGCTATTTGTTTATTTAAGTTTCATTGTTCTTGTCTCTATTCTCGCCTCGAGCGATATGCCTGTTGGAGAGGTTCAGTATAAATGCATGATTCAGATCAAAAACTATAAAGGTGAGGGTGCCTATGTCATCGTTTCATTAATCAATCCGAAAGGGGATTATGAAAAAACCTTATACGTTATTGGTGATGATTCGGAATGGTATTATGAAATGAGTTCATGGTGGAAGTTTTATGGAAAGAAACGAACAAAATTAGACGGAATCACAGGTGCAACTGTCGGAGGTGGAGAGCGTACCATGTGTATTTTAAACCTTGACAAAGACAAAATTAATAAGGGGTATCGCCTAAGGTTTGAGAGTGCTGTTGAGAATCAAGAATATCATGAGAAAGACCTCGAACTTAGGTTGAACAAATCGAACCTTTCAAAAAAATTAGAGGGGAAAGGGTATGTGCGTTATGTTAGATTCATCGCTGTTCAATGATCCAATCGATTTGGAGGTTTAGTCATTTCTTTTTAGCTTGTATCAGTGTGTTTTTTCTAATAGGGGCCTCTGTAAGTGGTGCTATTTTATCATTCTCATCAATAGAGCAAGAAAATGCGAAAAATCAGTTTGGTGATTTAAATTCATTTTCCGTTGCACAGCTATGTGACTCATTAGATAAAAAATATAAAGAAACTTATTCCATTGAAATGAAGCAAGGCCTGGCGCAGGTAGCTCTTCTTACCAATGACGGCACCGCAGAAACAGTATATGTCAATCCAATAAATGCGCAGCAGGTCTCACCACCCAAAAAGGAATCTCGAATTTATAGCCTTACTCGAATATTTCACCGTTCACTTTTATTGAAAAAAACAGGTAGAATACTCGTTGGGATTTCATCTCTACTTTTATTTTTTATCGCGGCAACAGGTTTCGCATTACTATTAAGGCGACAGGGGAGCTTTGCGAATGTCTTCAAGAAAATAAGTAAAGATGACTTTTACACCTACTGGCACGCCCAACTCTCAAGGTTTTTTATGATCGTAATTGTTTTAATTGCTTTATCTGGTGTATACCTGAGCTTAGAACGATTCGAGATTTTACCTGGGGAACAGTCACCTGTTCATGAGGCCAAACAAAATGATTTAGATCAATTTAATACTGTAAAGGCTTCAGATGTTCCCGTTTTTAAAGACATAACTCTAGCTTCTTTGGAGTCCTTGGTTTTTCCGTTTTCGCCGTTTCCAGAGGATGGAGATCATTTTCAAATCAAAACCTTAGATAGCGATCTTGTTGTTAATCAATTTACGGGCGAAGTAATTAGCACATTTAATTTTGGGTTTCAACAAAAATTCAGAATTTGGAGCTATGCTGTACACACTGGACAGGGTAGTATTTCCTGGTCTGTAATACTTTGTATGGCCTGCTGTAGTATTCTATTTTTTATATTTTCAGGTTTGCAAATTAGTTTGAAAAGACTGAAGCACAAAAAAGTAAATAGCTTTGTGATTAGCCAGAGTGAATACATTATACTCGTTGGTTCAGAGAACGGAAATACAATGCGCTATGCACGGTCGATTTACGATCTACTTATTTTGAATGGCAGGACAGTGTTCTTAGATTATCTGAATAACTATAAAACGCAAAAGCATAAACACCATCTTCTTGTCGTGACATCCACCTATGGATTAGGTGAAGCTCCAGCCAATGCAAATAAATTTTTAAAGAAACTTAATAAGGCAAAACATGTTATTTCCTTTGATTTTTCTGTCTTAGGTTTTGGTTCTAGAAATTATCCAGACTTTTGTCAGTTTGCCATTGATGTTGACGAGGCTTTAATGAACGAGCCGAATGCCACAAAAAACACAGATATTGGTCTTGTAAACCAGCAATCCAAGTTAGATTTTGATACTTGGAAAGCGCAATGGTGCTCAAATAATAGCCTTTCAAATTCGGATGTGAAAATTGAGGAAAAAACGAAGTACGATGAGTTTGAGGTGCTCTCTATTACAAATGCAGATTTGCATCCAAAGTTAACATTTCGATTGGTTCTTCAGGCGGATCGCAATATTGAATTTGTTTCTGGAGACTTACTTGCAATTCGACCTAAAAAGGGTGAACAGGAGCGTTTGTATTCGATTGGAGCTGGTCCCAATAAAGAAATTATACTGTACATCAAGAAGCACTTTTTAGGATCATGTTCTCAACATCTAGCGGGTCTTGGCCAAAATAGTAAGATAGAAGCCAGGATTGTTTCTAATACGAAGTTTCATGCACCTCAGGGCTACACTAGCTTAATTGTTGTTTCCAATGGAACGGGGATTGCTCCATTTATTGGAATGGCCGTTGAAAACAAGTCAAATGCAAATATTGATTTATTTTGGGGTGGAAAGTCAGCCGAGGATTACAAGCTATACGAAGAGGAGCTTTTGGGTCTAAAGGCGAATAATCAAATACGAAATTTGCGGACAATTTTTTCTGTTAACAAAAATCAATACGTTCAACAGCTTATTACGGAGAATCAAGCTGAAATTGCTGAGGCTTTGGTTAATGGTACCGCGATTATGATTTGCGGATCAATAGCCATGGGGCAAGGAGTTTTGAATGAAATAGAGATGGTATGTAAAAACAATAATTTAGATGACATTGAATTTTATAAAGACAATGGACAAATTAAAATGGATTGCTATTAGCTTTTAGGTCGACTATCTAACGAAAGACTTTATAGTTTCAACGATTGTTTCTTTGCCTGTGGTTGTAGGCATAGAAAATAGTATTTCATAAAGCCTTTTTCCTTCTACTTTTTCAGCGAGCTTCAAGTCCTTGTTTTTACCATATATCTCTGCCCAGGATGTTCTAACTATTGACCAGAATTCTTTATTTTCTTCCCACCAAGTAACTGCACCTTTACAACGTTCATCAGCAACTCTTTTATAGGTGTTGGTTCCTTTTTCTTGTGCAATCACAAAATCATCCTTTCTTTTTTCACGAATGATTTTATCGTTGTCTTGATCGTGTATCCATCCTTCTTCTACAACTATGTGCTTGTTGCGTCTTAGGGTAATGTTATAGTCACTTCGTTTGGTGTATTCTCGCCTGGGTAATGGGGCGTTCGTTTCATTTTCCCAAAAGGTTTTTCCGTCAACATACACCCATGAGCCATTTCCTTCATACCTAGGGCTGTCGTCTACCTGAAAAACTTTTTGCGTCCACGTTCCGGCTACGTCATTTTCTTTTTTCTTGATAAAATCCCAATTGTTATCTCCTTCGTAATTGTAAAAGTCTTGATTTTCAAAAAGCCAATCCTGTCTCCAATGTTTTATGATATAAGGACTTGACTCATCACCAACTAAAAGAAGGTGCTGAATAACAACCAAGTCATCCTTCTCTTCAACCAACTGGGCATATTCTAAAGCCTTCGCAATTTTGTTTTTCGATGGCATATAAAGACTGTCATCAGAATAATTAAAGGTTTCAGAAAATTTGAATTCTACCTCAAAACAACCACACATTTTTTTAATTGAACTTCGGTCTAAATCTTTTTTAGAAGTCTGGGCAAAAGATAAATTTGAGATTATTAAAACAGTTATAAGAAATACCCTATTTATTTGAATCATGTTTTTGGTTTTAGCAAACCTAATAAAGTTGAAATCGAATAAGTAAAGAGCCCATCACTTTTTTTTGTAATCGGACGTAAAATACCCCTTTTATGGTATTCAAATCGAAATAAAAAAATACGAAATGATCTTTTCAACTTTTCAGCTCCTGTGGTAACGTACCTTTGTTATATTTTCCGCTGCAACATAGGTTTTAACAAGCTGAAAACCTAACCCTTCATAAAGCTTTCGTGCAGGAGGGTTATTTTCACCTGTTTCAACAGTAAAATGAAGTGAATCAAAATAATTTAAAATGAATGTAATAAGCTTTCTTGCGATACCTTTTCGGAAATGACTCGGGTCAACGACAAGGCTTTGAATGTGCATGGCGTTTTCTTCCTTTTTCATTTCAATGACCGCTATTAATTTTTCTTCTTCATAATAGCCAAAAAATTCATTTGCACAATGCTCAAAAGCAGAAATAGGTCTTTCTAAGGGTGGAAAGTTTTTAGCTCCGAGCAACTGAGCTTCAATTTTATAAGAGATTTGAAAAATGCGTCTTATCTCATTTGCTTCCTCTCTAACCCTATGTTCTATTCGTTGAATCATAGTGCTGGTATCTATCTTCTGCCTCTCCGGAAACCTGGGTTTTGTGCGCCACGTTTTTTATTTCGATTGGCAAAAAACTCTTGTTTTTTTCGTTGTTTTTGCTTTTCAAATTCTTTCTTTTCAGCAACTGTCATGGGTTTATCCGTTTGTGGAAAAGGATGATCGTCTATAATGGCTATTTTTTGCTGAGTCAGCTTTTCAATATCACGGATATAGGCGAGCTCTTCTGCATCACAAATTGATATGGAAACACCTTCTTCGCCAGCTCGTCCACATCGCCCAATTCGATGAACGTAGGTTTCAGATTCGTTAGGGATATCATAATTAATAACATGCTGAAGCTTGTCAATATCTATTCCTCGAGCTGCGATATCAGTAGCAACAAGAACATTGACTTTTCCTTGTTTAAATTCTTTTAGCGCACGTTGTCTTTGGTTTTGTGATTTATCACCATGTATAGCGGCACTATTGATGTCTTTCTTTCTGAGGTTTCGTACAATTCGATCTGAACCATGCTTTGTACGCGAGAATACCAATACTTGCTCAATATTAGGATCTTTCAGGATATGCAGCAACAATGCAGGTTTATTTGACTTATTCGTCTTATATAAAAATTGCTGTATCGTTTCTGCTGTTGAAGAGACTGGATTAACTGCGATTTTTTGGGGATTTCTTAAAATTTGTCGAGACAACTCAACGATGTTTTTTGGCATAGTAGCCGAAAAGAAAAGAGATTGCCTCTGCTTAGGTAGCTTCGCAATAATCTTTTTAATATCGTGGATAAAGCCCATATCTAACATTCGATCTGCTTCATCTAGCACGAAGTATTCAACATCACTAAGTGAAATAAATCCTTGATTCATAAGATCTAATAGGCGTCCAGGTGTAGCCACAAGAACATCAATTCCTCTGTGCAGTGCATTAACTTGGCTACCTTGTTTAACGCCACCAAAGATTACAGTGTTCTTAATCTGGGTATATTTTGCATATGCAGTAAAACTTTCTCCAATCTGAATCGCAAGTTCTCTCGTAGGTGTAACAATCAATGATTTAACGCGTCTTCTACCACTAGTGTTTCTATTGTCTTTTGCTAAATGTTGTATAATTGGTATTGCAAAGGCAGCTGTTTTACCTGTTCCAGTTTGTGCACTTCCGAGCACGTCTTGTCTATTGAGAATTAGAGGTATTGCTTTCTCTTGTATGGATGTGGGTACTGTATATCCTTCATCTTTTAACGCCTTAAGTATTTCAGGAATTAGGTATAGGTCTTCGAATTTCATTTATTTCTAATCTGTTGCTAAAGTAAGTATAAAGGATGAGCTTCAATCATTCGATTCTCACTTGGCTGTCTTAGTTATGTTTAATCTTGTTTATTTATCTTTCTAATAGAATAGAAAATGTGGCTTTTCTTCTAAACATTTATGCTTTTTTTAGCTCTTGTACTGCTTTATTGATTGGTTTCAAATATATTTCGTTATACTAAACTCAAAATAATTGATGAATAGAATTTTTATAATCTCAGGTTTAGAAAAATGGCTTGTTTTTTCATTTTTCCATTTTATGCTAGTTTCAGCTGGTTATAGTCAGGTCATAAAAGGTTCAATTACAGATGATACGGGAGAGTCGATACCTTTTGTTAAGGTTTGGATTAAAAATACAAGTCATGGCACCATTACCAATGGAAAAGGACAGTACCACCTTGATGTTGCTCAGCTAGATCGATACGAATTACGAATATCCTCTATTGGGTTTGAATCTGTAGATACAATGGTTGAGTTGATTAGTGACGTTTATCAATGCAATGTGGTCTTGAAATCGGTTCAAGAGCTAGAAGAAGTTTTAGTTATATCAGAAAGCAACAAGAAGAAGGGAAAAAGAATCATGAAAGAAGTTATTTCAAGAAGAAGTAGATTCTTGAATGCAGCGGGCAGATACCAATGTCAAACCTATTGTTTTACTTCTTTAGATAAGCGCTCTGAGTCGAAATCAGATACTTTAAAGGCAGATTCTGAATTGAACATGTCTAAAATGAATATCACAGAATGGAAGAGTAACTCATATTTCGAAGCAAAGAATCGATATAAGGATGTAATCACTGGTTTTATTGATTATACCGAGAAAACGGAAAACAGGGTAAGTGTTTCAGCTTCTTTTTCGAACCAAGAGTTAGGAGAACCTTCGGGAGGTATTGAAAGCAATCCATACATATTTGTAAACGGAATGCAGGATGCCGATATCAATATTTTTAAAAATGTAATTCATGCACCCACAATTTCTCAACGTCCTTTGATCTCTCCTTTGTCATATAATGCCTTTATATATTACAATTTTTATCTGGAGCAGACTTTTTTAGAAGGGAAGGAGTTTATCTATGAGATACGTGTAGAGCCTATCTTTAAGGAGGAGGCATTATTTTCAGGAACACTTTATATTAAATCGGAGTCCTATGAACCTGAAGGTTATGAATTAGCGGTTAACAAGGGGGCTTTGAGCTACTTTAAGGAAATGAGAATAGTTTGTAACTATCAAAAAATAGATGGCAAACTACTTCCGGTAAAGCGTGAATTTGTTTACCTCATTGAAGAGAAAAATTTATTTTCAGAAAACAACTTTATTCATGGGAATTCTCGTGTTTCTCATGATGAATATCAATTTGAATTCGACGACAGCAATCGAAGGTTTTGGTTGGAAGAAAAAGTTTATGAGCCAAGGGCATTTGATCGTGATACAAGTTTTTGGAAAGCAATTAGGCCTTTTTACCTTGAAGGGGAAGAGCTTTCATTTATCGATACTCAGGACAGCATAACCAATTACCATAGTAGTGAAGAATACCTTTCAGACCAAGACAGTGTATATAATTCACTTACTGTTTGGGATTTTCTTTTTAACGGTGTAGGATTTCGGAACACCTTTAAAAAACAATCATTTTGGTTTTCTAGTTTAGTTAATGGTATCGATCCATTTGGGGTAGGTGGATTCCGTTATAATATGGACTTTGAATACGAAAAAGAATTCAAGAACGGTCGCGCTATTGAGCTTAGACCTTATCTAGATTATGGACACAATAACCGTGATTTAAAAGGCACCTTCGGCATGGGGTATTTGTATAATCCACTTCGGTTTGCTAAGCTGTCTTTTAGAATTGGGGACACATATGATTTTGTAAATAGCTATCAAAGTATTCAGGGTACACTTTCACCAGCCAATAGAGTCCGAAATAGAGTTATTGAGATTAATCATGAATTTGAAATCATTAATGGCCTTTATCTCAGGACGGGTATAGAAGCTTCTCTAAGACAAGCGTTAACAAATATTGTTTATCCTGAATGGGTGGATGTTTTTGGTGATTTTTCTCAACCGTTGGAATTTGATGATTACGGTGTATTTATCACAGAATTTGAGTTTGCTTATAGAATCAGGCAGAAATACATTTTGAAAGGGAGTAAAAAAATCATAACGAATGCGAAATGGCCGTTATTAAAATTTAAATATCGAAAAGGGTTCCCTAATATATTTGGAACCGCTTCCGATTTTGATTTTGTGGAGTTTGGAATGAATGATAGAATCCAGCTTAATTCATTAGGCAATTCTGAGGTAAATGTTTTTGCTGGCGCTTATTTGAGAAAAAACAATTTACGCCCCATAGAATACAAATATTTTAGAACCTCAGATCTAGGTTGGTTTTCTGATCCAACTAAATCCATGCAGATGTTAGATACAAATTTAAGCACATCGAATTCCTACTTACAAGCTAATTTTATCCATCATTTTAATGGCTTTTTCTTAAATAAATTATGGGGGATAAATCGATTGAAACTTGAAGAAACAATAGGAGGAGGATTATTAATAGTTCCCGAGTCCAATTTCAGTCTTGTTGAATTTTATATGGGTATAGAGCGTATGTTTCGGATTAGAAAACAATTGTTCAAGATAGGTATTTATGCTGTAGCTGCGGATAATAATTATAATGACGCAGCAATCGGGTGGAAGGTTGGTCTCAATTTCTACGATTCATTCAGAAGAAAATGGAGTTATTAATGCCTGACGCAATCAAAAAAAACGTTCAAGCTCTTTTAAATCATTTCTTTGGTATGCACGTAAGGGCTCCGACATTTGTCTTAAAAAGAACTTAATAAGCCCCCTAAAGGGTATCGTCAAGTATTTTCGAATAGCTGGGACCGCAGCGCTGTTTAAGCGATAATAATCAACAAGTGTATGTTCTCTATAATGCAAAATATCCTCAAGATCATCACTATCCATCATATAACCGCAATGAAAGTTTTTTTCTGCAAAAGTCTTTTCTGGGAAGTTTAATGAACCCAAACCATTAATTTTAAAATTTTCTGAAAGTAATTCCCTGTAACTTGTTCTGAAGGATGCTCCTCCGCCAAGATTGAAGATTTTCTTGGACAGCAAATGTTTATGCTCTAGTGCATTCACAAAAGCTCTTGCGGCATCGGATGGAGTGGTGATTTCCATAGGTGTATCTAAAGGCATGTGGAACATGAGCCCTGTTATTTTATGGTTGTTAACGCCTAGTATTGCTGTCAACCTAAAAATTGTCCATTCCAATCTTGATTGCTGAACGACTTCCTCTGCCTTAATTTTAGATTGAACATAAAAGTCTCCATCATCTTCATCTAAAGGGTCGGAGACCCTTATTTCAGGATTCTTTAATCGATCTCCATAAATCGCAACTGAGGAGCTGAACATGAAAAAAGCTTTAGGGCAATAAGATTCAAAATGCTGAATCAGTAATTGGGTTCCTAATACATTCACTTTATGGGTGCTTGATTCTGATTTATAGGCAATAGGAGGGATGATTGCTGCAAGATGTATAACAGTGTCGAAAGGCTCACGTATTTGTGCTAAGTCTTCCTTTTTTGTTACGTCACCGAATAATATTTTGATTTCATTACCAAATGACTTAAATCGTTTTATGTTTTTCCTACTTTCTCGAATGAAAATAGTAAGGTTATATTTTTGAGATTTTAACAGCTGTTGAAAAACCTCGTATCCGATGCCGCCACTTGCTCCCGTAAGAAGTACGTTGTGTTTCATTGATTACAAAATATATGGAATGATCGCTCTTCTATTTTTAGGATATTCGGCAAATTTTTCTTTATACCAAGTATGATGGTTTAGGGCACGTGGAATCAAGTTGCAAGCTGTCCATACCGCAAATGTAAGCGCCGATATATTGAATGCGATTAAAGCAAATCCTATCCATTCAATAATTTCACCAAAATGATTGGGACATGAAATTTTATTGAAAAGCCATCCTTTTGGAATCTGGTAGCCAGTATCTTTTTTTCGAAGAGAAATAAGTTTGTTATCGGCTTTATGGTTGATGACCATTCCGCAAATAAAGAAGGTTAGACCTATATATATCCAAGGCCCAAAAAGGTCGATGGATGCCTCATTTATATAACCTAAAAAATAACCGTTCAATATACCATTTACAGCGTTAAAGAAAACCGCGCTCAATACAATCACAAGAGGCATTTTTTTATTATTTGTTTTCAGTTTGAATGGAAACACAAGTGTTCTGTATGTGTAATGAATGACCCAAAGACAAACAAGAAGGTAGGTCAGGTTTGTTTTTTGCACAGGTCCTGAGAGCGCAATAATCGGCATGGTAAGTAGGGCAGGTAGCTCCATGAGAAGCCATCCCCACTTATTGTCCATCACAGCACCCCATTTTAGACTTGTGTGCCTACCATATGGCGCCCTGATTTTAAAAAGTACAAGCACAATAAATATCACCAATGCAATACCTATCCAAAAATAATTAAGTGCTATAAAACTCATTTAAGTTAAATATAGGGTTTAAATCTTCCGAAAAAAAGTTATGAGGCTTAACGGAACTAACTCCTCTTAAAAAGAAATCCTAAACCGATTCGGCTAAGGAACTTTTTTTCAAAATCCCAGAAGAATTTAAATTGCCCAAATGCAAAGCCAACGATTGGTAAAGTCAATTGGTAGATTGGAAATATTAAGAATACCCTTAGTACCCAATACAAAATAGGATTTATATTTTCAGGACTGATTCCTAAAAAGGCTGTAATAGGTTTAGCCACCCATGCTGCGAAAGAACCGTTAATGGCAAAAACGATACATATCAATATAATTTGGACGTTTGATTCTATTCCCCAACGTTTCTTGAGCTTCTCCATGATCAATAATCGAAAATCGTTTTTATCATTTTGCTCGTGAAGATATTGTTTTTTTTACGAACCCACATACATAAAATCGTTCATTTAGAATTTTTTCAGGACATAAAAAAACCCGCTCAAAAGAGCAGGTTTGTTTTGTGGGCAATGAGGGACTCGAACCCCCGACTTCCTCCTTGTAAGGGAGGCACTCTGAACCAACTGAGTTAATCGCCCAAATCGAGGGCAAATATATATACTAATTTTAGAAAATCGATGGTTAAATTGAAAATTATTGATTTTTTAGCTCTTCAATTTTATTTAACACATCATCCAGGCCATCTTTGAATTTTTCAAAATCCTCTTTGTAAAGAAAAATCTTGTGCTTTTGATAAGAGCCTTCACCATCTTCATTGTAGGTTTTTTTACTCTCGGTGAGCGTTAGATATAGATCGTTTCCTTTAGTTGCCTTAATATCAAAGAAGTATGTTCTTTTACCTGCGCGAACAACTTTTGAATAAATTTCATTTTGATCATTTCCCATATCATGCCGATTTACATAAATAAACGAAAAAAAAAGCACAATATCAAATTTACATATCATTGAAACCCTTGTTCTTATTATACGTAAAGGGTAAACAAATAAATCCGGGAAGCTATGCGCAGTTCTATTGGTCCCATCTTATTACTCTCACTTTTCATGCTAACCTGCAAGTCGAGTAATGACAGAGATGGACAGCTAAAAAGACCACCTTTGCGAGATATAGATGCTATTCAAGAGCGAGGAACTATAAAGATTCTTACTGAGAATGGTGCCGTTTCATTCTACGAATACAAAGATAAATACCTTGGTTTTGAATACGATATACTCGATACTTTTGCTAGGTCAATCGGTGTAGAATTAGAGGTCGAGATGATTTCTAATCCAGATGATTTTGTTAAAAAGTTAAATTCGTATGAAGGAGACATTATTGCTTGCAATAAACCAATTACAATGAGCGATAAAGAGCTTCATGCCTTTTCACTTCCATACAATCACTCTTTTCAAGTACTTGTGCAGAGAAATGATCCTGACAGTATTGTACGAGATATTAGTGAACTCAAGAATAAAGTGTTGCACATTCGGAACAAACCCGCTTTTTTTAAACGCATTTTACATCTGGAGGATGAAATAGGCGGAAATATAGAGGTGGAAACTTTACCAAATTATCCAATTTCAGAAGATCTAATCGAAAAAGTATCTAGTGGCGAGATAGACTTTACCATTGCCATGGAAAATACAGCTCGGATAGAACAGTCATGTGTCACAAATATTGATATTTCAACACTGCTTTCTGTTAGACAGAACATAGCTTTTGGATTACGAAAATCTGACGTCAAGCTCAAAAAGAAGCTAGATTATTTTTTAGAAGATTTCTTGTATAGTGAAGCATATAAAATATTACGAAAAAAGTATTTCGATTATATGAAAGAAACAGATTTTTTTATTCGGCAACAAGATACAATTGTCAATAGTGAAATTCAGCTATCTGCGTATGATGAAATGTTTAAGAAATCTGCTTTAAAGCGAAATTGGGACTGGAGGTTTTTGGCCTCTATTGCTTATCAAGAATCACGATATAATCCGAATGCAAGAGGTTTTGGGGGAGCTTACGGTATGATGCAGTTCATGCCAAATACAGGCCCTAGTTTTGGTGTTTACCCTGAATCACCACCAGAGGTTCAAATTGATGCGGGTATGCGCTACATAGACAAGCTTTTTAATTCATGGAAAAATATTGAATCACGAGAGCAGCGCTTAAAGTTTACTTTAGCGTCATATAATGCCGGAAAGGGTCATGTAGAGGACGCAGTACGTCTCGCCGAAAAACTAGGGTACAACCCAACGATTTGGGATGAAAATGTTGAGCTAATGATTCATCTACTTTCCGATCCAATATATTATCGCAACGCACCTGTTAAATATGGAGCATATAGAGGGCCTGCAAAAACTTATGTAAAATCTATATATTCGCGATACATGTTATGGCGAGAGAATGAATAGATTAATCATTATACAAGGTGCGACAGCTTCAGGCAAGTCTTCGCTTGCATTATCATTGGCCAAAGAACTTAAGATTCCGATTATTTCTGCTGATTCTAGACAGTTTTATAAGGAGTTATCTATAGGTACGGCAAAGCCGTCAGATAAAGAACTCTTGGAAGCAGCGCATTATTTTGTGAATACACATTCTATTCATGAATTGACGTTAACAAGTGCTGAATTTATGAAGTCTGCGCGTAATAAGATTAAATCGCTCATAGCTGAAGGGCACCAACAAATTATTGTGACAGGAGGTTCAGGTATGTTCATTGATGCCCTCATTGATGGCTTGCATCCATCTCCTAATGATGCTAATGTTCGACAAGAACTAGATAATATCTGGAAGAAAGATGGTATTGAGCCTTTACTTAAAGAACTTAAAACAAAAGATCTTGAGACGTATAATCGAATTGATACGAATAATCCAATGCGTATTCTGAGAAGTCTAGAAATAATTAGAGTCTCTGGAAAAACGATTAACGCCATTAGGGAAATACCTAAAGAATCAATTGGGCTCCCATTGAAACGTTTTAGTATAACATGGAAGCGAGAAGACCTCTATGCCAGAATTGATATTCGTGTCGAAGAAATGATTGAACAAGGCCTATTTGAAGAAGTCAAAAAATTACCTCTTGAAAAGAATTTACTTCTGCAAAACACTGTTGGTTACAAGGAATGGATTCCTTATTTTGAAGAGAAGGTTTCATATGAAGATACAATTGCATTAATTCAGAAGAATTCAAGGAACTATGCCAAAAGGCAAGAGACGTGGTTAAGGCGATATAATGATCTTATTTGTTTAAACCCATATGACCACTTATCTTTGAAAGAACAACTGCTCGCGTATTTATAGCTACATGCATGATGAAGATTCAATTTAAAAATGTTTGTCCCCATATCTTTCAAGAGTTGTCGCTGAAAAGTGACGTTTGGAACAATGATTTTACAATTCAGGATGGTTTGCGCTACCAACTTTGTGGTCCTAGCGGCAGGGGTAAAACATCATTTTTGTCCTATCTTTTGGGTTACAGGAAGGATTATAAAGGTGAAGTTTCTATAAATAATCGAACTGTGTCAGAAATAAACATCGACGAATGGGTCGAATTGCGAAGCGAAAAGATCTCCTGTGTTTTTCAGGATCTTCAACTTATAGAAAAGCTGAGTATCGCAGACAATATCGCACTTATTCCAAAATTCGCTAAAGGGTATGGTTTGTCCGAGGCAGAGAAAATGCTTGCTGACCTAGGGATGCCAAATAAATGGAATGCTCAGGTTAAAACGTTATCATTTGGTCAGAAGCAACGAGTAGCAATTGCACGTGCATTGTGTAAGCCTTTTGATTTATTGATTTGCGATGAACCTTTCTCGCATTTAGATGCAATGCACAAGAGCAAATGTATTGACTTAATAGAAAGGCGTTTAAATGAGGAAAAAGCGGGTGTTTTATTAACTTCTTTGGATGGTGAAAATCAACTTGACTTGAAATCAATTCATTTGTAATATGCAAAAGCTTTTCTTTACCAATCAGAATCGATTTCAGCTATTTTCAGCCTGTTTAGGACTTATGATCGGTTTGATATTATTGCTTAGTAGTATTCAGCTATATCACAAGGCGAAATTATATAATAAAGATTCAGAACTACTAGATGGGCATACATTAATCATTCAGAAAAAAGTAAACAGAGCGTCCCACCTTGGCCTTGGGTCACCAAATTTTTCTAAGAGTGAAATAGAAGTGTTACAAAGCCAAGAATTCATTTCGGCTTGTAGTCCAATTATGTCTAATCAATTTGAAGTAATTGTAGAGATTGATGATCCCGTTATTCCTGCTTTTAACTCAAATATATTTTTACAATCGGTAGAAAGCGAGTTTGTAAATATTTCACCCAGCAATTTTGGATGGAATGATTCAAGTATTTTTGTGCCGGTAGTAATGCCGCATAATTTTTTAATTATGCTGAACACCTTTTTGTCAGCAAGTCAATTACCGCAACTATCGGAGTCTTTAGTCTCAAATGTTGAAATGAATTTAATTGTAGGCCCAAGGTCAAAAAGAACGATTTTACCTGCTAGAATCGTAGGTTTTACAAACACTTTTTCCTCGATTTTAGTACCTAACTCTTTTATGAAGATGGCTAATCTAAAATATGCAAGCACCCAAGCCCAATTACACAGCCAAATTATTGTTAGGTCAGTAGACGAGAAGCTCGGTTTGCTAGAGTCTTACCTTAAAGAAATGGGATATGAAAGCGGGGAAGATCAGCTTTTTGTCTCAAGATTAAAGAGCGCTTTGTCACTTACGCTTATGTTTATGTTGAGCCTCGCTGTGCTTACTTTATCATTGTCAATCATTATAATGATACAATACCTACAACTAATGCTTTCAAGCCTGTCATTTGAAATACGATTAATGCTTAGGCTAGGTCATTCGATAAAAACCGTGAAAAGTAAGTTTTTTCGCTATTTCATATTTGTCTTTATTTTAACCGCACTTATTTCTTTTGGCTCCTTTTATTTTTTGAGTTTGACGATTGACCATAAGCTAATTAGCTCGGGTATCTTAATAAAAGAATCTACTTCTATTTGGACTTTAGTGTCTCTTTTAGCTGTCTTTATTATTTTTGCAATCACTGTAGATATTTATACTAAACGCAAAATCAAGGCACAATTTTTCAGCTAATGGTTAAAGAATTGTTAAAAGGATTTAAAAAATAGGTAAGGGATCTTCAAATGACCTAAATTAACTTCAAAATACGAACATGAAATCAGGCTTTATACTTCTTTTTTTAATGATTAGCTCTTTGACATATGGGCAAAAACTAAAATTTAAGGTTAAAAATCAAAAGGATACAACAGTGCACCTTATAAAATACTTTGGCACAAAAAAATTCTATGCCGATACAGCTGAAATAAAAAATGGTATTGTGGAGTTTGATGGCCGCAAACAGGCTAGTGGGATTCTCGGCCTGCTTTTGCCTGGTCAAAGGTATTTTGAATTTATATATAACAATGAGGATATTGAATTAGAGACTGAGGGGCCTGATTATGCCGGTAATCTTGTTGTGAAAAAGTCTACAGAAAATAATGTATTTATACCCTACATAATGTTCATTGGGAGTCAGAAATCAAGAATGGGTAAACTAGGCCAAGAACGGGCTTCTTTGCCGAAAACAGATCCGAAATATGATATATTGACAGAGGAGATTAAATCAATAAATGCTGGAGTTCAAGCCTACCAAGAGAATATAATTTCAGAAAATGACGGGATGCTCGTGGCCAAAATTGTTAAAATGTCAATGGAGGTTGAAATCCCTGAAGCGCCCGTGGATGAAAATGGTGTGATTATCGATTCTAATTTTAGATTTTTATTCTATAGAAATCATTATTGGGACAATGTTGACTTAAATGATGATGCGTTGGTTAACAACCCTATTTTCCATAATAAACTCGAATATTTTTTTGGGCAAAACATGATGGTTCAGCACTGGGATACAGTTGCGCAATATGCCTTTCGTTTTTGTGACCAGTTGAATCCAAAATCTAAAATGTTTGAGTATAGCGTAGGTTGGATCACCTCTTCATTTGGAAAAAGTAAAATTATGGGTATGGATAAGGTCTATTTACAAATGCTAAATAGGTACTATTGTACGGATAATAGTGAAGGAAATTCTCCTGCTTTTTGGGTCGGTGAAGATAAATTTGAAGACTTATGTGACAACCTGAAAAACAAACTTAGACTTACTATTGGTTCTATACCATTCAATCTCAGGCTTCGGGATACGACAGATGTGAATTGGGTTGATTTTTATAGTCTTAAATCAGATTACACAATACTTTACTTTTGGGATCCTGAATGTGGACATTGTAAAAAGACTACGCCAAAATTAGAAACGCTTTACAGAGAGAAATTTAAAGCGCGAAACGTTGAAATATTTTCTGTTGGAAAGGCCATAGGTGAAGATTTCGATAAATGGAAAAAATTCATTCGTGACAATAACCTAACCTTTATCAATGCGGCAGTAACAGATAGACTCTATAACACAGCTAAAGATTCTCCTGAGAAGCTTGTAGAGCTATATCCAGGAGAGCCGAATAAGCCAACCACTTTAGAATCTTTGAACTACCAAAACACATACGACATATTTAGTACACCGAAGGTTTTTCTTTTGGATAAAGACAAGAAAATAATTGCAAAAAGTATCTCTATTTCACAGCTAGAGGATATGATTGATAGGCTGCAGGGTAAAGAGGACCTTCCAAAACTTTTCCCACCTGACCCTGAGGAAGATGCTCAAATGCAAAAGAAAGAGTAATTTTAGCGCATGATAGATGCCTTTAAAAAGCTGCTTGATCATTCAAGTAGTATATTGATTACGACTCATAAATCACCCGACGGAGATGCCATAGGAAGTGCCGCTGCTTTTTCAAGATTTGTTAGTGCCTACGGAAAGAATAATCATGTGCTTCTTCCAGATGCTCCTGCATCAAATCTAATGTCATTTTTGGATGGTGTTTCTTATTCCCTTTTTGAAGACTTTACTTTACAAGATAATGGCTATGACCTCATGATTTGTCTCGATTACAATCATGCTCATCGCGTTGGTGATAAAATGAAGACATTAGTATTAGAACTAAATGTACCAAAGATCATGATTGATCATCATCCCAATCCAACTGAGTTTTGCGATCTTACGATATCACGGCCTGAGGTTTGTTCGACAGCGCAGCTTCTTTTCGAGGTGTTACAAGAATGTAGACTTGATGAATATCTAACTAAAGAGGCCTGTGAGGCACTTTATTTAGGTATAATGACAGATACAGGTTCCTTTAGGTTTCCGAGCGTCACAGCAAAAACACATGAAGTATTAAAGGGGCTATTGTCAAAAGGAGTAGAGGCCTATACAATCCATGAGAGGGTATTTGATCAGAACACCAAAGAACGTGTACAACTTCGTTCATATGCCATTTCAAATAAGTTTATTCAAATCGAAGGAACACCCATTGCATATATATCGCTTTCGCAATCGGAATTGAAACGCTACGACTATCAAAAGGGAGACACAGAAGGTCTTGTAAATATTCCTTTATCCATTCAAGGTATTTCAATTTCTGTGTTTATGAAAGAAAATGAAGATGGAAGTGTTAAAATGTCTTTTCGTTCAAAGGGAGCATATGTTGTAAATGAGTTTGCTGGAAAATATTTTGATGGAGGAGGACATAAATATGCTGCTGGAGGTTTCAGTCATGATGGTCTAATCCAGACGATAGAAAAGCTGACTCTATATTCAAAAGAGCTACTATGAAGTTCATTGTTCTTTTAACCTCATTTTTGGTTTTATCCTCTTGCCTTCAAGAAGAAGAAAATAATCAATTGGAGCCTAAAGATTGGTCGATGGATCATTCAGTGGATTTCAATAAAGAAATTCATGAAAGAGAAGAGCTGGCTATTGAGATTTATTTGGCACACCATAAGGATTTAAAAATGATAAGCACAGGATCTGGACTTCGCTATCAGCTTGCCAAAAATAGAGTAGGAGTAGGAGCTAAGGCGCGCATTGGAGACCGGGTTTCTTTGGACTTAAAAATCGAACTCTTGGATGGTCAATTGTGCTACAAAACAGATTCAATCCCTAATCAGTTTATCCTCGGTATGAGCAATGAGGAGTCAGGTCTTCACGAGGCATTACAGCTGATGAAAGTAAATGAAAAAGCAAGGCTTATTGTTCCAAGTTATTTAGCGCATGGGCTACTTGGTGATTCAGAACAAATCCCTCCCCAATCCATTTTATTAATAGATGTTGAACTTTTAAGCCTTACCCAATGAAATATCATGTCAAAATAGCCGCGTTTTTTTTTAGCTTGATGTTTTGTTTAATTGCTTGTGATATGGTTGAGCGTAAAGAAGCCAAAAGCAAAGAAGTAGCTAACAATAGCGATGTTGCTGATGATACGTCTTCATCCATTAATACTATTGAGCAATCTAATGAAGACAGCGTATTCCTTGACACAAGCCTTGTTTTACTGATTCAAGATACGAATGTAAATGTAAAAGAGATTTCCAATGAGTTCAAGTTCACAGACCATCTACAAACAAAAAGTGGTATATCGATTGATTGGATTAAAAAATCAAATGCACGTAAACCGAAGAAAGGAGAATTGCTCATGCTTGAGTACAGGTTGAGTTTACCGGACGGTAAAATTATTGATGGCAACAATAGGATGAAAATGCCTTATTTACCATTCGTATTAGGATACAATATGCAAAATAAGGGTTGGGATGAAGCACTAAGCTATTTGACGGTTGGGGACTTGGCTCAGGTTAAAATACCCGCATACCTGGCCTACGGAAAAAAAGGTTTAGGCAAATTGATACCGCCCGATTCAGAGAATTGGTTATTCGTTAAGCTGCATGGCATTGTCTCTCCAAGTAGGGATAGTTTAGGTGTTAAAATTTGGGAGTTAAGGTCAGGGAAACCTGCCAAAGTAGAAAAGATTTCTAAAGTCAAATTTCACATGATTGCATCGACTGAGAGCAAGGCAAATGTGTTTAATACATATACCTCAAATTTCCCGGTTACCTATACTCCTGGTCAACGGAATTATCCAAAGGGACTGAGAGAGGTGTTAAATAATGCAAAAATAGGCCAGCACTTGTTTATCATACTTGATTCAGAAGTTGCATTTGGCATCGAAGGATACTTGGACCTTGTGCGTCCAAACGAACAGGTTTTCTATAATCTGAAAATACTAGAAGTCGACTAGTATTCAAGCATTATTCGTAAATTTGCGACTTGATAAAAGGGAAATGAACGTATTCAAAGTAGTCAAAACATTTTTAGTTATTTTTCTTGCGCAGCAATGTTTTGGGCAAATGCCTCTTGATACCGTAGAATCTAACCTGGGTAAAATGGTGTTGTATTCTGATCAATCATGGGAATTAATACAAGACACAACGTTTGATGGTGTTCTAAACAGGGATTTACATGGAATTATGAGTAGTCCTGATATTGGAGGCCCCTTCCTAATGAAATGGGATGACAACGACTGCTACACACGAGTAAACAACCTTACAAAGCTCAAGGATACTGTTTGGCTGTGCCTAGAGGACGATTCGCATGGTTCATTTACAATTCCCATTGATGGGCCAGTAACTTCTCGCTACAAATATCGAAATGGTAAATTTCATAATGGAATTGATTTAGATTTAGAAACAGGAGACACTGTCGTATGTGCGTTTGACGGTGTAGTTCGTTATTCAAGAAATAATTCAGGTGGCTATGGGAAATTAGTTATTGTGCGCCATTACAATGGCCTTGAAACGTATTATGCCCATTTAAGTAAGCTTTTAGTTTTTTCTGGACAGAAAATCAAGTCGGGACAGGTCCTTGGTCTAGGTGGGAATACAGGGCATTCCTTTGGTTCTCATCTACATTTTGAAGTTCGTTTCTATGATTCTTCAATAAACCCTGAAGAGCTTATCGATTTTAAAAAGCAAGCACTAAAGAAAACCAACCTTCTGCTACATAAGACAATGTTTCGACCAGGTGTTACTCCTTCTGACCAATGGCGTGAAAAGTCAAATGGAAGCAAAGAATATGTTGCTAAAAAATATTACAAGGTTCGTGCAGGTGATACGCTATCCGCAATTGCTGAACGCAATAGAACTAGTGTGTCTTCGTTATGTAGATTAAATGGCTTGAGAACGACCTCAATTCTTCAGATTGGCCAAAACTTGAGGGTTAAATAGTATGTATAGAATTCTCTTTCTTTTCATGGGTTTATTTCTTGTTTTATCAAGCTGCTCGAATTACAATGAAATTATAAAAGGCGATGATTACGTCAAAAAGTTTGAACTTGCTAATCAGCTCTTTGATGATGATGAGTTTTTAAAATCTATTGTGCTTTATGAGCAGATTTATCAGCACGCACCGAAGTCGGGCGAAGGTGAGCTTGCCTACTACAGGCTAGGGAGAAGTTATTACAACAGTGAAGATTATTATATGGCAGGATATTATTTCTCTTCTTATTTACAGCGTTTTCCGTATTCAGCAAAAAATGAAGAGCTTATGTTTTTGGCAGCGATGTGCAAGGTTAAAAATTCTCCCGAGATCTCTTTAGACCAAACAGAGACAGAAGATGCTATTAATGCTGTTCAAATATTTGTTGATAGCTATCCAACTACAGTATTAATGGACTCTTGCAATCAAATTATTGATAGGCTTCGTCAGAAAATAGAGACTAAAGAATTCAATAATGTAATGCTTTATGCACAAACCGAAAGGTACAGGGCAGCGGTAGCATCTGCAGAAATATTTTTAGAAAAATATCCATCTTCAACACATGCTGAAGAGGCATTTTCAACTATGGTTAGAAACTCTTATTACCTTACTGTGAATAGTATAGAAAGTAAAAAAAGCACAAGAATTGATGAAACTATTGAAAGAATGCGTAAATTTGAGGCCGATTTCCCAGGTTCGGACGATATTAAAAGTCTCAATCAATTGGTGAATAGATTGCTTAATTAAAGAAGAATAGAATGAGCTACAAAAATGTAATTGCTGAAAAAACAACTGTAACAAGAGATACAATCCATCTTGAAAATAAGACGGGCAACATCTATGAGTCGATTGTAGCAATGTCAAAAAGATCAAACCAAATCAGTTCTGAAATCAAAGAGGAATTAACTTCAAAGCTTCAAGAATTTGCCAGTAATACTGACAATCTTGAAGAAATATTTGAAAACAGAGAACAAATTGAAATCTCGAAGCATTACGAGGGTCTACCCAAAGCTACTGCAATCGCAGCGCAAGAGCTTTTAGATGATAAAATCTACGTAAGACATACAGAGGAAGAAAAAAAATAAATGTACGGCAAACGCATTCTTCTCGGAATAACCGGAGGTATTGCAGCGTACAAAATTGCGTATCTCATACGCAGCTTAAAGAAACAAGAGGCAGAGGTCAAATGTATAATGACTCCTGCCTCTTCTGCATTTATAAGTCCCTTAGTTGTCTCTACACTTTCTGAAAATGAGGTTTCTGTTGAGTTTTGGAATAAAGAAACAGGGTCATGGAATAATCATGTAGCATATGCTGAATGGGCTGATGTTTTTCTCATTGCACCGGCTACGATGAATACCGTTGGAAAGATGGCAAATGGTTTATGCGATAACCTTTTGCTGGCTACCTATTTTTCGATGAAGGGCAAAACCATTATCGCTCCCGCAATGGATCTCGATATGTACAAACATCCAAGCTTTTTAAGAAATATGGATACATTGACCAAAGACGGTGTCTCGATAATTCCAGCTGAGAATGGGGCACTCGCAAGTGGGCTAGAGGGAGAAGGAAGAATGGCAGAACCCGAGCATATTCAATCTTATCTAACAGAATACTTTAAGAATATAGTACCAAAAGGTGCTGGGAAAATTTGTATTACTGCCGGTCCTACACAAGAAGCCATAGATCCAGTGCGATATATTTCAAATCACTCCTCAGGAAAAATGGGTTTTGCAATTGCCAAGGCAGCTTTAATAAGAGGTTATGAGGTTGAACTTATTTGTGGCCCCACACACGAGGAGTTGGCCCATCCGAAACTTAATAGAACGAATATAAATACAGCAGAGGAGCTCTTAAAAGCAGTTCAGAATTGTTGGCAAGAATGCGACTTCGGCATTTTCTCTGCGGCTGTGGCAGACTTTAGACCTGTAAACATGTCAAGTACCAAGCTCAAAAAAGGTAGTGCAGAGGAAGTTATTGGTCTTGTTCAAAATCCAGATATTTTGAAATGGGCATCCTTTCATAGGGATAATAACCAAAAAGTAGTTGGATTTGCATTGGAAACAAATAATGAGCAAGAAAATGCGTTGTTGAAGTTAGAGCGCAAGAACTTGGATTTGGTCGTCCTAAATTCTACGCAAGATGAAGGAGCGACTTTTGGTGGCGAAAAGAATAAAGTAACTATCTTCGATAAGAAAGGTCTTGTGTGTGATTTAAAGCTTCAGACTAAGTTTGACGTCGCAGTAAACCTTATTGATATCATAGAAAAATTAGATGCTTAAAAAAATCCTCCTTTTTATTTTACTTATTTCATTCTGCAATATAAATGCGCAAGAGCTCAATTGTCAGGTCTCAATTATTACGGATGCGAAGCTAGAAGTCACCACGACAGAGCAGCAGGCGTTAAAACAGCTTGAAGAGGTCATTTTTGATTTCATGAATGGCACTAAATGGACCAAGGATAAATTTACAATGGAAGAACGCATCAACTGCTCTGTTCAATTGCAAATCACCAACATCCCATCTATGGGAACCTTTAGCGGTTCTATTCAGGTACTGATGAGTCGGCCATCATTCAATTCAAGCTACAATTCACTCGTTTTTAATTTTCTGGATGAAAATGTAGTATTTTCTTATTCTAGGAATACCCCTTTGTATTATGCAAAAAATGCCTTTAGAGACAATCTCTCTTCGATTTTATCTTTCTATGCTTTATTTATGATTGGTATGGATTATGATTCATTTAGCCCAAATGCTGGAACTCCATTCTTTACTGAAGCCCAGCAAATTGTTTCTAATGCGCAACCTTCAGGTGCAGCAGGGTGGAAAGCAAGTGAAACGGGCAAACGGAATAGATACTGGCTTGTAGACAATGTGCTTCAGCAGCTTTTTCAACCGCTTCGAGATTGCAATTATTCCTATCATAGAAAAGGAATAGATAAGCTATATGAAGACAAGGACAAAGGTATTAGAGAGATTTACAAAGCAATGCTCAAGCTTAAGCCTGTTGTTCAAACAAGACCAAATACTGTGAATATTATCAACTTTGTCTATTGCAAGACCGATGAGCTCAAAAGTTTACTAGCCGATTCAGACACCAAACAAAAGACAGATTTTGTGAATCTTCTGAAACGATTGGATCCAGGGAATAGCTCGAAATTTCAGTCAATATTAAATTGATTCATGATTCAAAAACTACGCATCTCGAACTTTGCGTTAATCGAAGATTTAGAACTAGACCTAAATGAAGGTTTTACAGTACTTACAGGTGAAACTGGTTCAGGGAAATCAATTCTTCTAAATGCCTTCACTTTACTTCTTGGTGAGAGGGCGCACGTTAGCTTGGTAGGCCCCTATGGAAATAAAGCAATCGTAGAGGCCCAGCTTACTGCCTCGTCAGATGATCAATTGTTTTTCCAGCAGTATAACCTAGATTATGATGAAATCATTCTCCTGAGAAGAGAAATTGTTCGAGATGGTAAATCACGTACTTTTATCAATGACTCCCCGGTCCCTGTGGCTGTTCTTAAGGCATATTCTGCAGAGAAGCTTATGGTTCACTCACAGTATAATACTTTTGAGCTAAAATCAAAGGCAAAGCAATTGGAATTATACGATTTGCTGTCTGGAAATGAATATAAAGTAGAAGCCTTTTCAAAGCTATATGATGATTACAATTCATATTCAAAAAAGCTAGAAATACTAAAAACGAAGTATAAAAAACAAAATCAAGACCGTGATTACAATCTCTTTTTAAAGGAAGAGTTAGAAGGACTAAAGCTCAATGAAATTGATTACGATCAATTAGAGGGCGAACTTTTTAAACTTGATAATGCGGAGGAGATTCAGTCTATTCTTGGTGAAGTATGCGAATTCACAGCCGATGGGGGAGTATATTCAAAGGTAAAGTCATTTGTATATCGACTTGAGCGACTTGGGACGAAGGATCAATCACTTAAGGATCTTTTAGAAAGACTTCATTCATTAGAAGATGAGCTGGGACAAGTAACCTCTGAGGCTTCGTATTATATTGATTCCATTGAGGTTGATTCAGATAGAAAAGATTTTGTAACCAAGCAATGGGATGAATTCAACAGGCTACTTTTAAAGCATAATTTATCTAACCAAAATGAGCTTGTTGCATTCTTTGAAAGCCTATTACAAAGTGCACATCATTTAGAGGAACTACTCCAGAAGATTCAAGAAATGGAGGTCAAGCATAGAGTGATGAAAGCTGCATTAATTGAATCAGCAGAAAATCTTCATCTTGAGAGACTTAACAAACGAAAAAAGATTACAGAATCCTTACAATCTGATCTGTATCAGTTGAAGCTGGTAGAAACAAAACTAGATTTTCAAATTGACAAAACGACCTTAAACAGAACTGGCATATCGAATTTATCAATGTTGTTTTCTGCCAATAAGGGTTTCGACATGATTGAGATTGAAAATGCGGCAAGTGGAGGAGAGCTATCTAGAGTGATGCTCTCATTGTTGAAACAAATCTCTGCGCTTAAAAAAATGCCGAGTATTCTATTTGATGAAATTGATGCAGGTGTGTCCGGGGATGTTGCAGAAAAAATCGGGTTGCTTCTTCATAAAATGGGTCTTGAATCACAGCTTTTAGTAATTTCTCATTTACCGCAAGTGGCATCGAAAGCTGCAGCACATCTGATTGTGGAGAAAAAACAAGGTGTGCAAAGAACAAATACCTTTGTTCGTAACCTTTCCCAAAAAGACCGGATACATGAAATAGCAAGATTGATGAGTGGCGAAAATGTAACAAACGCTGCTTTAGAAACGGCAAAATCCCTCATGAAATAATGCATAATTTCCACTTGCAATATCCGAGCTTTAGTCCAGAATACAAAATAGGATTTGAAAACCAATTACTATTTATTGGAAGTTGTTTTTCGAATAATATAGGTCAATTGGCTAAAGACCATGGCTTTAATACAATAAGCAATCCTTTTGGCACACTATTTCATCCTGAGCCAATAAAGGCTAGTCTGCAAAATGCAATTCGAAATTCAAAAGAAGTTTGTTTTGTGGACACAACAGATTTCGTTTCCGATTGGGACTCGGCACATTCCTTACAGTCTATTTCTAAGGAATTACATCGAGAATTGATATTAAACAAAAGAAAAGAAGTTCGAGCTGCGCTTTCAGGTGAATCTTGGCTCTTTATAACCTTAGGGACGTCAATTGGATACCGGCATAAGTCCACTAATAAGATTGTTGCTAACTGCCATAAGCAGCAAGCTTCAATGTTTAAAAAGGAATACTCGTCGCCGATTGAATTATTCATGGAATGGTCTCCATTTATAAAAGAACTACTCGAATGGAATCCACAGCTAAAGGTTGTGTTTACAGTAAGTCCAGTGAGACATAAACGAGATGGGTTAATTGAAAACAATAGGAGCAAAGCGAGATTATTTGTGCTGATTGAAATGTTATTGAATGCCTTTCCTGTTACATATTATCCCTCATTCGAGATTATTCATGATAGTCTTCGAGACTATAGGTTCTTTAATGAAGATTTGGTGCACCCTAATAAACAATCTATTAGCGAAATATGGAAACACTTTTTAAAGGCATACACCACGGAAAATGACCAGGGCTTGGCCAATAAAATATTTAAGCTACATGCTTCAAGAACACATCGAAATATCAATGAAAATAAAATTGAATTGGAAAAGTTGGAAGCATGGAGGGAAAGGCAAAAAAAGGAAATAGATGCACTTTTGGCATCGAGAGCTAAAAGACCTTAATCTATATTTACATCCCACTCTAAAAAGAATTGTTCAAGGTAGTTTTCCATGAAAAGATGTCTTTTATGCGCCAATTCTTTGGCTGCATTTGTGTCAATTCTCCCCTTTATTTTTAATAGCTTTTCGTAGAAATGATTGATTGTGTGCGATTTAGAGTTTAAATAATCTTCTTTGTTCTCATGCATAACTGGCTTTATTGCTTCGCTATACAAAGGCCTGTTTTTACTTCCGCCATAAGCAAAAGCTCTCGCTACGCCAATTGCACCAATCGCATCAAGTCTATCCGCATCGCGAACAATCCTACCCTCAATTGGCAGCTCCTCATCTTCGACATTAGCCCCTTTAAAAGAAATCTTTGGTACAATAATAGCCACTTGATTAGCCAAGGTCTCTGATCCTCCCGCCTGTATAATCCATTGTCTGGAAACATCGCCAACAAGCGAAAAGTCACCTCCATTATATTTATGATCAGAAACATCATGGAGTAACGCGCAAAGCTCAATTAGCTCCCTATCTCCACCTTCCTTTTTCTGTAAATAAATACTGAGCTTCCAAACCCTTTTGATGTGTTCCCAATCGTGACTTCCCTCTTTATTTTCAAAAAAGGCTTTTACTTTTTCTTGTATAGCTTTGACAAGCACCTTATTGTTTTGTAAACATCTTAACAGCGGTTCCCATATCAGTTTCTACTTTTATGAAATAAGTGCCCTTTGGGACTCGACTTACATCAACTGAGCTCGTGTTTCCTCTATATATAATGGACCCATGGGTATTGCTGATTGTTATGAATGATATGGTCGCTTGACTGGAAATATTAAGGGTTTCCTTAACTGGGACGGGGTATAGATTGAAAGAGAATGACATATATTCATCTATTCCAGTTTCGTCTTCTTTCAAAGCTTCAATATCATCAATGTAAAGCTTGAATCCATCAAATGTTCTCAAAACAAAAGCGACAAAAATTGATTGATTGTCATAGCCTAAAGCACTTAAGTCAACACTTCGCTCAGTCCATTCAAAATTCTCTCCTTCTATATAACCAACAGTGTCTATAAAACTTTCTGGTGCATTATCAGTCAAAGAAACCAGGACATAATAATCATCAGGAAATGAAGCATCTTGTGATTTTGCATTCCAATATAATTTATTCCCAAATGCACCCAGGGCTAGGGAAGGAGTAATCATCCACCTATCCGCTGTGTCAGGCATATTGAAGTAAGAGGTAGAAGCGGCAACACTATCTGTTGGGTTTTCAGGATCCGACACACAAATCCAAGCGGCATCAAATGCGGACACTTGACTTGCAGGAACGTTCAAATCATTGTCTATTAACGTAAATTCATTTGGTATACCATTCTGAAAATCAATACTATATATTACGCTCTGTCCAAAAACAGTAAATCCGGAAAGCAGTAGAAATAAAGGGATTATTTTAGTCATATTGACACTTGTTTATTTGATCAAATTAATAAGAATTTCTTTATACTCCTGATAGAAAAGGTCAAATTCAAGCAGGCGTTCCTTAAAGAATCGATAAATTTTTCTCCAGTCCTTTTGTCGATATAAACTCCACTCATCATGAGTCCATTCAATTCGGCTGATATGAAGGCCATCGATCGTTTTAAAATGCTCATGCCAATTAGAGGTATGGCTTTCTTGTTTATTAAATAATGATTTAAGCTCTATTAGTTGTTCCCAAAAAAGCGCTCTTATTTCTTTGTCTTTAAATTGAATGTCATAATAAAGAGCACTCAATCCTCCATCGCAATGCAGTCGAACGTATGTATGCTTTAGATTCGTTGGATATGAAAGCCAATTCACACGAGGGAGCACTGATGACTTTTGGTTTTTCATATAATGCTTGAAGCCATTCCAGAATTCAACATTCATTTCATGTTTTTCCTCTTTAGAGAACATTATTTATTACCCTTTGCGTGATCAGCTAAAAATTTTTCTAAACCAATATCCGTTAACGGATGGCTAGCAAGGGCTTTAATTGCCTTTAGAGGACCTGTCATGATGTCTGCGCCAATTTCAGCACAATGTATAATATGCATCGGATGTCTTACGGACGCAGCAAGTATTTCTGTGTCAAAATCATAATTATTATAAATACCTCTTATTTGATTGATAAGCTCCAGTCCATTTGAAGAAATATCATCTAGCCTGCCTAAGAACGGTGAAATATAAGAAGCTCCCGCCTTTGCTGCAAGTAGTGCTTGTCCTGCAGAAAAAACCAGGGTGCAATTTGTGCGAATTCCTTTTTCAGTGAAATACTTAATGGCTTTGATTCCTTCAAGAATCATAGGAACCTTTACAACGATATTTGGATGTAAAGCAGCTAGCTTTTCTCCTTCCTCGACCATTCCTTTAAAATCAGTACTAATAACCTCTGCGCTAACATCACCGTCCACTATATTACAAATAGTTATGTAGTGATTTATAATGTTTTTATCACCTGTAATGCCCTCCTTTGCCATCAAAGAAGGATTTGTGGTTACACCGTCAAGAATTCCAAGACTATGGGCTTCTTTGATTTCATCGAGATTTGCTGTATCTATAAAAAATTTCATGATTATTTCTTTTTATTCTTCAAGGCTTCTTGCTGTTTTCTCTGCATTTCTTCGAGTCGAGCTTGAAATTTTGATTTTTTCTTTGGCCCAGCTGCTGAAGCCGAACTAGCCTTAGCCTCCATCTTTAATTTGAGTTTTTCTTCGTCAACAAAAAACTTCTTGATCATAAACATAATCAATATAGAAAAAAGTGTCGAAATAAAGTAGTAGTAGCTCAATCCTGAGGAGTAGTTATTGAAAAAGAAAATCATCATTACCGGAAAAATATACATCAGTACTTTCATATTTGGCATGCCCGGCTGAGTAGGTTGCTGAACATTTCCGCTATTCATTACGGTGTATAGTAGGGTAGTGGCTGACATAAGTAAAGTGAATAAGCTAACGTGGTCTCCATACAAAGGAATACTAAAGCCTAGATTTACTATTGAATCATAAGAGGATAAATCATCGGCCCATAAAAAGGATTGTTGTCTTAGCTCAAATGCCGCTGGGAAAAATCGAAATACTGCAAGTAAGATTGGCATCTGAATTAACATGGGAAGGCAACCTGACAAAGGGCTTGCGCCTGATTCTTTATACAAACTCATCATTTCCATTTGCTTCTTCATTGCATCATCCTTATTCGGATACTTTGCGTTTAATGCTTCAGTTTTAGGCTTGAGAATTCTCATTTTAACCGAAGAGACAAACATTTTCCATTGAACTGGCATCAATGCTGTTTTAATTAATAGTGTAAGTAAGAATATGGATAGACCCAAGCCAAAGCCAAACGAAAGGAGTATACTAAACACAGGCTGAACGGCATATACATTAATCCACCTGAATAGTCCCCATCCAAAGTTTAAAATATCATCATAGTTTTCGTTATATTCATTAAGTAGCTCATAATCATTAGGACCGAAATACCAACTAAAACTTGCCGTGTTATTTGAGTTCGGGTCAAAATTCAAGGTCAGTATAGAAGAAAAGTCTTTGATGTGTGTTGAAGCATATTTAGAGGTATCTGCTTCGTCATATGTCGCAACTTTGATAGAAGTACCCTTTTTCTGGAAAGGGGTTTTAGGCGCTAAAAATGAAGAGAAATAAGATTGTTTGTAAGCAATCCAGTTCACCTCATTATTAAAATCGTTCTTTTCATCCTCACTCGTCTCACTCAGATAATCAAACCCTTCTTCTTGTTCATCATAGCAAATTGTAGAAACACGTCTTTGCTCTGAAAGTAACTTTTCTGTTTGAAGGAAAGCGGTCTGCCAAGACATCTGAATATTATCTTTGGAAATTCCATTAAGCTCAATAAACTCAACTTTGTAATCAATATTATACGAATCTTTGACAAATTTATAGGTTTGTCTAATTGAACCTGTATTATATGGTGCCTCGAGAATAACCTGTGTTTTGGATTCATTCTTGAGTTCAAAGTATAAGTCTTTTGTTTGAATCAACTGATCACCATCATAAAAGGAGTAGGAGGTAAGGTGGTCTCCTTTAGAAAATAGACACAGTGCTTCTTTGCTTTCTGCACTGTAACTCTCATATGATTTATATTCATTAAGGTACAAAGAGGAAATCTGGCCTCCTTTTGTTGAAAAGTCAACAGTAAACTTATCTGTTTTTCTTGTAAAGAGACTATCCGCTATTTCTGTCTTCTTTTCCGTTGTATTTTGATGTTCATCCAAATCAATATTCTCCTTTGAAGATTTAGCTGCATCGACTGCTACGGAATCTTTTTCTTCGGACTTCGCTTTTGCATCATTTGCTCTGGCAATTTCAGCTTCCTGCTGTTTTATTTCCTCTTCACTGGGTTTGTTAATGATGGTAAATACAGTTAAAAGTAATCCAATCAGTACAAGACCTGTTAGGGTGTTACGATCCATTTCTATTTCTTTTTGTTTTTTAGGGCAGCTTCTATAAAAGCTACAAATAAGGGATGTGGTTCATCTACTGTGCTCTTATACTCCGGATGGAACTGAACACCTACAAACCATGGGTGCTTCGGGATTTCAACAACTTCAACCAAACCTGTATCCGGATTTGTTCCTGTTGCAACCATTCCTGCACTTATAAAATCATTTAAGTATTTGTTGTTAAACTCATAACGGTGTCTATGACGCTCAGAAATAACATCTGAATGAAAAGCTTTTCCAATATTTGAGTTTGGCTTGAGTTGGCATGAATAGGCGCCAAGACGCATTGTCCCGCCGTAGTCGGAAATATTCTTTTGCTCTTCCATCATATCGATGACCGGCGCGCTAGTTTTAGTAGCTATTTCAGTCGTATTTGCATCCTCTAGCTGAAGTACATTTCTTGCAAATTCGATTACCGCACATTGCATTCCAAGACAAATTCCTAAAAATGGGATATTATTTTCTCTCGCAAATTGAACTGCGTCTATTTTACCTGCGACTCCTCTAGAACCAAATCCTGGTGCGACGAGTATCCCATCCATTTCTGACAGCTCTTTTTCAGCATTGTCTTTGTCTAAATTATCTGAATGTATCCAGTGTAAATTCACTTTAGCTTCATTGCTGACACCGGCATGAATAAATGCTTCACTGATTGACTTATATGAATCTTTTAGCTCCACATACTTGCCGATAAGAGCAATGTTTACATCTGTTTTAGGGTTTTTTAAACGATCTAAAAAGCTTTTCCACTTCTTTAATTGAGGGGTTGATTTTTTAGACAACCCAAGCTTATCTAGCACAACACTATCTAATTCTTCGGCCTGCATAAGCATAGGTACATCATATATTGAAGATGCATCTCGTGCCTCAATTACTGCATTCATTGAAACATTACAGAATTTGGCTATTTTCCGTCTAAGATTCAATTCAAGCTCATGTTCAGATCTACAACACAATATATCTGGCTGAACACCAAGCTCTAAAAGGGCTTTAACGGAATGCTGGGTTGGCTTCGTTTTCAATTCACCAGCTGCTGATAAGTAGGGGATAAGGGTGAGGTGAATCACCAGGCAATCGCTTTCATATTCCCACATCATTTGTCTGACTGCCTCAATATAAGGCAGAGATTCTATGTCACCTACGGTACCACCAATTTCAGTAATTACAATGTCATATTTATTGTTCTTAGACAAAAGCTGTATCCGTTGCTTTATCTCATCAGTGATATGTGGAATAACTTGAACAGTTTTCCCAAGAAAGTCACCTTTTCGTTCCTTTTCAATTACAGATTGATAAATCCTTCCTGTTGTAATATTGTTTGCTTGACTTGTTGGTACATTTAAAAATCTCTCGTAGTGTCCCAAATCCAAATCCGTCTCCGCACCGTCGTCGGTAACGTAACATTCGCCGTGCTCATATGGATTTAACGTCCCTGGATCAATATTAATATAGGGGTCTAATTTTTGGATTGTAACGGAATATCCTCGTGCCTGAACTAATTTTGCTAATGATGCTGCAATAATACCTTTGCCAAGAGAAGAAGTAACCCCACCTGTTACAAAAATATACTTAACTGAATTGGACATATAAATGTGTTGTAACTACGGGAGTCAAAGTTAACATAACATTGTGATGCGACAACCTATTTTAAGCATTTTTATCAGGCGAAAATAGATATTATCCCTAATGTCAAAATATTCTTACAGGTTTTTAGGTTATTTACTCCACGTTTTATAGTCTGAAATCTGCTCAGGTCTATCATCTTCAATTTGACTCAACGGGATACATTCATTTAAAAAAGTTTGATTATCAGCGGGGAGTTTTTGATAGTAATTGGTTCCTTTAGTTTTCCATTGAATCTGTTCGCTTTTCAGCTCACGAATTACCTTTGCGGGATTACCAACAGCTAAGCTGTTTTTAGCTATTTCAGTTTTAGCAGCTACAAAAGATAGCGCGCCAATAATGGTGTTTTCGCCGATAACGGCATCATCCATAAT
>CESA01037610.1_pt1 | contig 32774 bp, 32 predicted proteins | sample 531061 | NCBI WGS metagenome assembly CESA01 (sample SAMEA2621254, study PRJEB7988) | marine metagenome | biome: marine biome (ENVO:00000447); feature: surface water layer (ENVO:00002042); material: "saline water (ENVO:00002010), including plankton (ENVO:xxxxxxxx)" | depth 5 m
TTCTTCTTCTTCTTCTTCTTTTTTCTATTTTTTTTTGTTTCTATTATAGAATGTTTAAAAAATAAATCATAAATCAGACAAAATAAAATTAAAATTACTAGTATAAAACTAATTGTTGAACTATGTTTTTTTATATCAATCATATAACTAAATATATATATTATTTATATTAAATTTATTTTATTTTTACAGTTCTGTAGTATCATCGTCATCATCCTCGTCATCCTCATCCTCATCCTCATCCTCATCGTCATCATCATCGTCATCAATATCAAATTTAATATTTTTATTTTCTAATAATTCACCATATTCATTATAATAATCACCTTTTTCACTAACTAATTTTCCATCTACATCTACTAGAAATCCATCTGTATCATAATGATTGTTCTTATCCTCTAAATCTGCTATTAATTCTCCAGTTTCACTATATATTTTTTTTACATTATTCTGCATTCCTTCTAAAAGAAATGGATTTGATAACTTATTTGAAAGAATAAATGTTATCATTATCACAGACAAAGCTAAAGATATTGTACACATATTTTCTTCTACAAAAATTATTATAGATTGTAATATTTTTGACATTATAATATATATATATAGTTTTAATAATATTTTTCTATTAAGTTTTTAAAAATAAATTTAAACTCTGGATTAGAACATCTGTAATGAATCAAGTTTTCATTTTTTATTTTTTCTATAAACCATGGTTTAAAACTTACGGTTCTTTTACTATCTGCTTTTAATTTTACTCCATCTATAAAATCTTTTATATGAGCTAAATCTTTACTTAATCTTTGGAGATTTACATAATCTAAATTAATAATTTTTATGTTTAATTTATGTAAAATCTCTCCAATTGCTATGTCATCATGTTGTATTGCTCTGCCTTTTCTTAAAACATCTTTTGTTTCATCCTTAAAATATTCACATATTCTATGTATTACATCTATAGAATATGTTGTACCACATCCAGAAGGAAAATCACAAAATCCATTAGCGCGTTCTTTTGAACCAAATACGATTTCTTTTTTGTTTAAATCTCTCAATTTACTTAACAACAAAGGAAAATTATAAAAACTTGAAAGGTTTGTTCGCAGTACATGTGTACATCCAGGAATTTCTTTTATGATATATTTAAAAAAATCTATTGTTTTATATAATATAGTTTTTTTACTTTCATGTCCAGGAACTATAAAATCCATTCCATCTATGGTTATACTATCTACATCAGGTGAACTATACAAAAAGAAAAATTCTATGTTATTTAATTTATTATTCTTTTCAATTACTTTTATCCATTCTTTTTTAAAATCTTCGCAATTTCTACTATTTGTATTAGATTCTCTGGTTGCTATTATGCCACATATTAATTTAATATTCATATAAATTAATATATTATATAAATTTTTATTTAAAACGTTATATTGTCGTTGTTCGGTGCTGCTTCGGAAACATATGAAGCTTCTGTTCTAATATTACCCTCACTACTTTCTGAAGACCACGGTCTAACTGCATTTTGTCTATTACTTATTTTACTTATAGTTCGTTCAATTGTATCTAATTTATTGCTATTTGTTTGTAATTTAGTTCCAAAAAATTTACTTCGTAGTTCACCCTTTTCTGCTGACTCTGCAGCTTTCTCCATATACGATAATTTATCTTGAGCAGATTCATAGTCTTTTTCTAGGTTCTCATTTTTTTCTCTTTCTTCTTTCACTTCCGCTTTAATTAGTTCTATTTCTTCGTCTTTAGCTTTTTGTTGTTCTATTAAAGCATCTAATTCTTTCTGCTCTGCAATGCGCAAAGATTCTTCTCTTTTTTCTTCTTCTATTTTTGCTTGTTCGGCTGCTTCTTTATCTACACAAACACTATAAGATGTTAAATAACTACTACCTGGCCATAAATATCCTACATTTTTTTTAGTTGTTTCATCTAGTAATAATTTCCCTGGTTGACAATTACCACAATTCTCATCGTCATCACAATCTTCTACCCCTTCTTTACATTGATGATTTATATGCTTGTAATAATAAGTAGTTGAACCTATTTTTTTTGTAGGAAGGTCTAAACTTCCATATTTAAAATGTCCTGAATATCCATCAGGAACACTAGGGCTCTTATCACATGGTTTAAACTGACATTTTTCTGTATCACATTCTTTATAACTTATTGTTAACTCCTTCCATTTTACAGGTTTTGTTTTACCTTCATTTGAACTAACTTCACTAATTAACTGTATTTTTAATCTTCTAGAATCTGCTATAAATTCTTCATCTATTTTATAATATCCATTATAATCTCTACTGCCTGCATTAGGATAAATTATTTTTCTTTTTTGTCCTGATATTACTATATAATGTAAGTTATCATTAATATTATCGTCTCCTATATTTACCATTGTAGTTATTCTATATTTAATATCTGGTATTAAAGTTATATTTTTATTTATGTTTATAAATTTTTTGTAATTATAATTTACATTTGAATCATAATCATTAAATGATTCGTAATTTACAGGACGCTTATATATAGCGGCTCTTTTAACCCTTTTTGGCGTATCGCTCCAATCTAAAGTTGGAGCATACGAAAATTGAATAGCATCTTCTCCTGTTTCAGCTGCATCTGCCGGATACTTGTTTTCAACTGAACCGCCCTGCCAATTATAATTGTTAGGTTCACTATCTATAATATATTTTTCATAATTCCATCTTGTACCATCGGTCCATCTCCATATTTCAGCCCCACCACCTTTTCCGTTTTTACCAGGTATACGCTCCCCTCCTAGAAAAGGTCCTCTCCAATCAGATGTAGGCATACCAGAGTCTTTTACTATCTTTTTCACAAAATCATCTTCTTGTTCACTGTGAATAGACGCAAGATTTCCACCCCATTTCTTTGCCTCATTATAATGGTCCATCCAGTTTCTATTAGTTCTAGCTAATTTATACTCAAAATTACCCATAGTATGAATAGCTTTTAAATTAGTAAATGAAACATTCTTTACTTTCAAATGAGGATCGTTATGCCATGGATCACCAAGCCACATTTTAGCATATCCCTCTTCTCTGTCCGCTGCTATAGTATGTGTTTGTTTATAATTATAACCTCCTGTCAATTCTACGGTCATTGTATCGTCTAACACCGTTAACACTAATTTTGTTTCCGTATTTAATGGCAACTGTCCAGGAGGATCATGTCCATCATTTGGATTTTGTCTTGTACCTGTTATTATATGTAATCTTGTTGAATTATTGTAAAACCATATTGCAGGAATTCTATCGAAAGGAGAACCCTCATTGTTACCACTAGCTGAAACATGTATTATATTCGTCAGTCCTGGTTTTACTCCCGTAGGAAGTAATGTCATCTCCAATTTATAATTTTTTTTTACTTCAATGCTTGGATAATCTTTTCCCTTTATTATTGATGTAAAATTTTCACCTACTATATTATAAATTTCAGAACCTTCATCTCCAAGTTGTTCCTTATTAACAAAAGGATAATATGAAATATCTTTAGTGAGTCCGCTTACAGTAGCCGTTATTGCCTCACTAGTTTTTTTTACGGGGTTTCCCCTATAAGATGTAAAAAACTCTTGGGGAAGTATACTTTGTCGTGGACTTTTATGCATCAATGTATTATCATTTATACCAAAATACATACTTTGACCCCCACCACCTTCTGTAACTTTAAGTAATATAGTATACAGAGTATCCTTTTCAAATTTATAACTTCCCCACGCATTCATCAGTACGTTATTGCCTTGCATATTAACATGTGCATTCCTATTACTGTGATATTGACTGCCTGTTCCATGTCTATTCGGATCACCACAAACCAATGTTGCATCAGGTATATTTTCGGTTATCCAATTAATTTTAGCACCATCGGGATAGTTAAATGAATTCATCTCCCTTTTCCCTTTTATAATCCATAAAAAACAATCATCATCTCCTGTAACACCAAAGTGTTTTATAGTTGTTCTATCATAATAAACATATCCATGCCACATGTGAGTTATATAATCGGTATTATTAACCGAACCAACTCTTGTTTCTATACGATCTTTACTAAATTTTGATATTTCAGGCAATGTATTTGTATATATATCTGAATTGCTATGAGAATTTCTATTTAAATTTGTAAACGAAACATTTTTTACTTTTGCTATAGCAGCATTATGCCACGGGTCAGAAAGCCAAAAATGATTTGTTCCTTCTTGTCGTTCCACTGGTATTGTAATTACTTTTGTATAATTATAACCACCTTGCAATTTAATAGTTAATTTATTATCTTTAACTGTTATTACTAATCTTGTATCTTTATTCAATGGCAACTCTCCAGGAGGGTCGTGTCCAAAATTACCAGACCGATTTGTACCTGTTCTTATATGTAATCTTGTTGTATTACTATAAAACCATGCTGCAGGTACTCGATCCCGTGCTCCACAACAATTACCACCACTTATTGTTGAATGAAAAATATTAGACCATCCTCCTCTTTTTTCTAAAGGGTGTATAGTGATTTCAAATTTATAATCTCTTGTTTGATGAAATCTTCGAATCTTATGTCCTTTTCTTAACATATACCAGGAATTTCCCATTAAATTTATTTTTTGCCCACTATCATAATCATATGTCCATCTAGTTATTTTACCTCTATTTATTGGTACAAATGGAGTATCACTGCTTTCTATGTTATCTGTTGTAAAATCACTTGCATCAAACGTCCAACCATTTGTTTTTTTTCCAGTTGTTAAATATATTTTATCACTTTCTGTCAATTTATTTCCATGTGTCCAATTTTCAGGAAATCCATCTACTAAAGACATATTTGAATAACCTTCATAAGTATTTGTATTAAAATAATTATTTTTTAATAGATAATCTATAACTATATAAACTCCTATTAAAAATAATAATATAAATCCAAGTTGTAATATTTTAAATTTCATTTTTTTGTCAATATTAAAATTCATAATTCTTATATAATATATATAATTATTATTATTATTATATATATTTATTTCCTAAAATTTAATAGATTGTTCATAGGGTATTGGTAAGCCTTGCTTTGAATTGTTTGAAGATGCTTCTTCACTACTGATTCTAGCTTTTTCATCCATATTACCTCCCACTAAATTTACACCAACTGCTCCAAATAATGCATTGGCTGGTATCCTACCAGCCGCTACAAGTCCATTTACTATATTTTCAGCTCCTGCTATTGTTGTACCTCCACCATTTACTACGTTTGCTTTACCTGTTTCATAATCATAAACTGCATATATTCCTCCACCTAATGATTGAACCAAACCTCCTAATACAGATGCGGCGCCGCCAACCGATTGTAATCCTCCTCCTGCTACATTAGATATTGCATCTACTGTTGTACCTATAACACCAGAACTAGAAGTACTATCACTACTACTAGAACTAGAAGTAGAAATAGAACTAGAACTAGAACTACTGCCACTATTTTCATCACAGTCTGGATAAGATTTTTTTGTATCATCCTCTGGTTCTACATATCCTACTCTAACGTGTGATTTTTTGTCGATTAATAATTTTCCTGGTAAACAACTACCACAGGTAGAATCGTCATAACAATCTGTAGCGTCATCTTTACATGTATGATTTATATATTTATAATAATATGAAACACCATCTATAGTTTCATCTGGGAGTTCTAAATTACCATCCCTTTTATTACCAGTATATCCTGCTGGATTTGATATACTACCACATGGTTTAAATTCACATTTTGTTGTATCACATTCTTTATAAGTCAATTGAATCTCTTTCCATATTATTGGCTTTTCCTTAGTACCTTTACTTGTCATTTCACTAATTAATTCTATATTCATGCTATCACTTGTTGCTGTAAAATCATGTTGAATTTCAAAAAATCCATCATTACTGGAATTAACTGCAGGTACTATCTTTTCTATACTTTTACCATTTATATTTATATAATGTAAGTTATTTGCTAATACATCATCCCCTATATTTACCAATGTTGATATTCTATATTGTATATCTTTTGTTAATGATATTGTTTTTTTTAATATTATATAGTTAACACTTGATAATACATCGGATGAATCTAATTTTCGTCTTTTGTAAATACCCGACATTCGTCTAGTTGCTCCTATATCATTCCATTTAAAACCCCTTTCTTTATCCGATAAATGCAATACATCTTCGCTATTACCGGAATCATCTGGTTCATTAGAAGCCCAGTTTTCATAACCTCCCCATGGAGTACCATCAGTCCATTTCCAAGTATCATCCCCTTTTCCTGTACCAGGTTTAAGCCTTTGACCACCAATATATGAACCCGCATAATGTCCATCGCCAACAAAATCTTTACATAATTCTACTAAAAAATCATGTTCACCTTCACTGGTTACAGATGCTAAATGCCCACCAAATTTCTTCGCCTCCTCTTCATGTTCTGTGAAAGTAAGTGAATTTTTATTTAATTTATATTCATAATCACCATAAACTTTAATTCCTTCTTCTTCTGAACCTCTATTATTATAAGAATAATAACTGTATTCTTTTTTATTTGTATCAATTTTTGCAGAGATATCTCTATTGTATATATCGTTATTATAAGCAGGAAATTTACTTATATAATCACTTGAATCAAATATCCATCCATTCACTTCATTACCATTATTAAGTTCTTTTATACCATCCACAACACCCGATACTTGAGACCATGTTTCTGGAAATCCTTCTACAGATTTTCGATTTGCATAACCCTCTATATTTTTATTATTAAATGGAAGAAATGATAATATAAATTCTAATATTACATATAAAATAACTAAAAATAATACTACACACCCCAATTTTATTATTTTATCTTTTAAGTTATTTGTTATACTTATATTCATAGTATTATATATAATATATAATTATTTTATTATATATAATTCCTAAATTTGTACAAATTGTTTTTTACTCTTTCCGTCAGGCAATTTGATTGTCTTTATTTTACCTTTTATTATGGGTGCAGCTATCTTTTTATCTTTAAAATCTAAAAAACTTTGATAGTCATATACTTCATTTGTATCTTTATTATATGCAAATAATACCTTTTTACCAGATACTTTCATTCTCAATTCTACAACTGAACCAGTTACCTCTTCTTTATTGCCTTCATCGCCTTCATCTTTCGATATATCTGGTTTTATTGCAAATTCATCTTCTACATTTCCACCAAAACTAAAACAACTTAACCCCTCTTTATTTCCAGAATTAGAATGTATATTACAATCTATAGAGGTTTCCTTTATTGCTTTCAATATTCCTTTATTTATATCCTCTTTTATTCCAGATATTTCTAAAAGGTGCTCATCACTTGTAATTTGTCTTTTGTCTAACTTACTTACATCAAATCTTCTTAACTCTGGAGAGATTTTGTTTTTTATTTGTTCCTCACTAAAAGTCATTACATATTGAAATACTTTTACATTTCTAAATTCCTCTGGTAATCTATAATGACTACATATTCTTCTAGCTCTACCTATTACTTGCTTTGTCCTTACTGGATGCCAGTACGGTTCCGTTATATGAACAAAACGACAATTTTGTAAACTTATACCCTCCGCACCAGAAGCGGTAATCATTAATAATTTTACAATCTCTCCCATATTATTATTTACATTTATAGATTTTAACTGATCTGATAGTGATACAGGAAGCTCTTCCCAAGTACCATTGTAAATTTTACGAATTAATTCTTTTACCTCTGCATCCTCCTTTCCTGTATATAATGCAAATTTTGGTTTCGACATGTCCTCAGGAGATACATCTAATACCCAACTACCTGATTCTTTCTTTATTTTTAATTCTGCCATACCGTTCGCTTCAAATACTAATTTCAATATTCCTACACCCTCTAATGTTCTAAAATTACTATATAATAAATGCAATCCTTGATGATTTTCTGTATCTAATACATTTTCTAATATATTTAAAAACTTAGGACTATATGTTGCTAATCCTTCTTTATTTAAATATGTTTCTCGATTTTCACTTAAAAAATCTAACGCTTCATCTATTCGCTTAGAATATGAATCATCTATTACAGTTGCTCTTTTTGTTCCCATTTTTTGAATATCATCTGGCTCTACGGTTCCATCTTCCTGTTCCAACCTTGCTTGCTCTGGAACTAAATCTAGTATAGCTTCTTTTTCTTCTGGAGTTACTTCCTCGGATGCTTGCAATTCATCCTTAAATTCACTCATTTGTTCTTTATTATCTTTCGGCATTGGTCTTTTGAATTCTGAAGGAAATATAAAATTACAGTATTGTCTAGAAAATATACGATAGGTTGATGTATTATCATCATATACTCCAGTACTACTTTTCTTCTTAGGTCTTTTTTCATTATCCCTTTCATCATTTCTCGCTAATTCATAGGATAATAATTGTTCATCACTCATTGGTATGTATATTGTCTTTATGTCAACATCCTGGTCAAACGCAGGCATTAACTCTTCTAAATCTCCATAATATGATGACATACCCAATATCCTTCTTTGTAATAAATCCATATTTATTACTTTATTGTCGCTATCTATAAATTTCTCCTTAAAATCATCTAACTTATCTGGTAGCAATTTAAATTGCTCCTTTTTAATTTGAGCCCTTTTTATGTTTACTTTATATCTTCTTAAACCTTGCTCTATTATATTTATAAATCCTTCATCATTTATAGACCCTCGCTGCTTATATAAATCTAAATCAATCATTGTCTCATCTATATTAATACCACGAGTCTCATAATTTTTTATCATTAGTTCTACATACTCTCTATCACTTTTCATTTCCTTAGAAATACCTTTCATTCCTTTATATGTACCCCTATCTGCTACATTTATAAAACCATATGGATTTTGTGTAATCTCTAGCATATTCGTAATTGCATTATAATTTACATAATCCACCATATTAAAATTTCCGTTTATTATCTTTTTCATTTCTTCACCATCTAATTTACGCGCCGTCTCAACATTTACTGGTATATTCCATACATTTATGTATCCACATATTATGTTAAATATTATACCTACCTCATTTGGATAATTTATTATAGGTGTTCCTGTCAATAAAACTATTTTACAATTCTTTGCACTCAATAATAATTCATACAATTCATAAGATAATGATTTATCGTTATTTAATTTACCAGATATACGACTTATAAAATTATGAACCTCATCTATTATTACAACCGAATCACTAAATATATTTCCATCTTTTTTAAATGTTTCTAACTTTGAACGCCTTAATCCATTATAATTTATAAATTGATATTTATAACCTATCATTACATCTAACTGATTCTCTAAACTTATTTGTTCCTCTCTACTTAATGTTTCATAATTTGATTCCTTTTTTACATTAACTAACCACGCACCATTCATTCCTTCAATATAATCTCTCGGTATTGATAATACTTTATGCAACTCTTCTATCAATCCCTGATTTCCATCTACTTTTACAAATTCCCAATATTGATTTCTTTTGTATAACGGATCGCCACACGTTTTTAATTCTTCTATATAATTCATCTTTAATGATGCTGGAATCATTACTATTATTCTTTTATCATTCTTTAATCCTTCCGCTATACCTATTGAAGAACACGTCTTTCCTGAACCTAAACCGTGATATAATAATAATCCTCTATAAGGCGTATACATATTTAAATAATCACGAACTATATTTTGATGTGTAAGTAATTCAAACTTTTTACTCTTAGACTTTTTTATATCCATACATTTTTGGTCTTGAGGTACTTGCGGCTCCTCTTGTTTTTTTATTATATCTTTTCTATATGTATCATATAAACCATTTATAAAATTTATAAATTTCTTTCTATTGTTTAAATAATATTGCGAGGCTATAATATTTACACGCTTACTTGGTGCTGGAAGTCCTGACAAATCTAATTTCTTTTCTTCGAAATCTCCTTCGACCCCTTCTTCGGCTATTACCTTTAAATCTGGTGCTTGGGTTTTTCGTTCTTTTAATCTACCTAACTCTGATATAGTATCTTTTTTTATACCTAATACTAGGGTTCTCCCTTTTAATTTTTTTATTTTTCTTACCTTACCTACTTTATCACCAACCGTATCATCTACAACGGTTTCTTTCTTTTTTGTTGTACGTTGTATCTTTACTTGAGATGGATCTACTATTTTAACTTTTTTTACACCTTTTAATTTCTCCAAAATTTCTTCGCGATTTAATGCGCTTTCTTTTCTATTGTCTTGTATATTTAATCTATTCTGTTGACCTATCTTAAACTCTACTGGAATAGGTCTTTGTGCTTGTGGTTTTGTTTTTAATTTTTCTATTATTGCCTCCGCCATATATACTTTTAATACATTTTATATTTAAACGTTAACCTATTCTTTTCTAAATAAACTTACTTAATGTTATTATTGCTTGATTACATGCAACCTGTTCCGCTTTTTTTTTTATTTTATGCATTGAACTTCCTAATAATATAAATATATTTTCTTTACCTTCTAATTCTTCATGAATATCTTTAAATGATTTATAATTTTTTATATCTTTTGCATCATTACATGATAAGGAATGAATCGGTTGACCCAAACATAAAAATACCCCCATATTATACCCATAGTCTTCACTCACTTCTGATAATTCTAAATAATCTGGCGTAGTTTTAAATTCTTTTTGAATTATTACCTGCAATTTATTTTTATAATTGTCATCTTTTGATACTATATCCGTCCAATCTACATGCGTTTCAAATACCTTTTCCAAAAATACCTGACACATTTGAAACCCAGGACCTGTTATAAACAGATTCTCAAACCATTTTTCCTCATCTTTTACTACTATCTTGTTGTTATCTAAAAATATAGCACCTAAAAATGCCTCAAATAAACAACCTAATTTTTTTAAATTTGTTCGTGTTTTTTTCTCCTCTGCGTGTCTAGATATTATCAACCACTTATTTAAATTCATTTGATAAGCTAATTTACCAATAGCTTCGTTTTTCACTAAGGCTATCTTTTTTTCTGTCATAAACCCTTCATTCTCTTTTGGAAATCTTCTGTATAAATAAAACTTTGTAAAAGCCTCTAACATACCATCTCCTAAAAACTCCATCCTTTCATTCGATTTTGTTTTTAAACCCATACAACCCTCTGGTCTAGGCGTTATTGTTATTTTTTGCTTCTCATTCTCTAACATCGGCCTCTTAGTATATGATTGATGTATAAATGCTCTCCTATATAAATTAAAATTATGAATTTTACCAGGTAATCCATAATTTTTTAAAATTTTTTCTAATTCTTTCTCTGTTATTTCTTGATTATTTGGATTGTATGGATTAAAAACTAATCCTTCGTCCGTTTTTATAACATCATCGTCTTGTAATAAAGTCTTTTCTGTTATCATATATCTATATATATATACTACATCTATATATTATTAAACCCTTTATACATTATATAAAAATTTAATTTAATTTAAATATTTATTTTAAATTAAATTATACATGACAGATTATTCAAGATTTAAAAATGAAAGTCTTATAAAAATATATACTAATGCTCTTTCTAATGTTTTCAATAATAAAATACATAACTTCTGGAAAGGAAATATGGTTTTATGTCGTGTAATTCATCGTGAACAAGATTTTTGTTTTAATTGTGAATATAGAGAAATATTATATTCTATAAGAGACTGTTTTTTCAACGCAAATATTTGTTTTCCAGAATTTAGAGAAAATTTATGGGGAAAATGTTTAACTTTATCCATTCATAAAACACCCATGATACCTCCATTTGAAAATATTTTGTATTACTATCAACAAAACTTTTTTAAAAGATTACAAGTAATAGATATGTATTTCTCTAGACAATATACTCCACCATATTTGAAGGATAAGCTTGTAGAACTAATTACTGAAAAAAAAGCACTAGTTAAGACCAATTTCCCTTATAATACATTTTACATCAATGGTTTGCCTTTAGATATACTAAATTACATATTTGATTATTTAAAATATATAGATGTTTATAAATCTTTTATACTAAGAAAAAAATATGAAAATCTTACACACCAATCATAATATTATATTTTTTATTTAAAAATGGATATTTTTTTAATTTGTCATTTATATAATTATCAAATTTTTCTTTTATAGATTTTGGGATTTTTTTATAATAATGATCAGTAGTATTAGATTTTATTCCATCCCAGTTTCTATTTTTTCCTATCGAGGACAAATAATATAATTTATCTATATTTGAAAGTACATAATTTTTCTTCTCTATATTTTTTACATCTAAAAATTCATATAAAGTATTGATAAAATTTGTTTTATTCGTTATTATATCTTCGTAATACAACAAAAGTTTTTTTCCTTCATGATTTTCATAAAAGTCTATATTTTTGAAATAAGTTTCATAAGAACCCCACTTACCTTCAATATTTAATCTGTATTTATTATAATTCAATAACACTTCATTTGGATTTCTTATGATTAATATTAATTTATTTGAACGAATATTTTGTGATGGTATATCATGATATTTAATATAACAATCATTTTTATCAAAATCTGATATATTAAATGGAACTTTTTCTGGAAATACATTTTTGTATATTTCTATATCTTTTTTGTTTCCTTTACAACCATATGTTGGTATTTCAGATAGTAATTCAATAAAAAAACGAACTAAATGATTTCCACTTCGAGGATATGATAATATAATATTTTCCATATTTATATACTATTTAGTAATATTTTAATTTAATAATTATGGATATTACAAATGTAAAACGGGTTAAATAAAAATGCCCTAATTTTAAATTTAAAATAATATCTAATTCATATATATATATATATATAATGAATGAAAAATGTTTTTATGTATGTTCTTATGGTGGTTCTGGTTCCAAAATGTTATGTACTGCACTGAATGCTTATGGTAAAACAAAACATATACATAGCAGAAAACCTCCAAATAAATTAGAATATATTGGATATGAAAACGGTGGTAATACTTATGAAGAATGGTTTAATGGAGTAGTTATCCCTGAAGAAAATTTAAAATACTATTATGTTATATATATTTATAGAAATCCTAGTTTCTCTATTCCAAGCCGATTTGACCAAAATCCAAACCATTTAGAACACATACAAATTGATAAATCAATTGAATTAAAAGATGTTTTGGATTCCAAAAAAGATTTGTATAAAATAAGAGAGTTTTATGATAACTATACAAAACCAAATGAAAAAAGAAACTATAAAATATACTGTGTAAAATATGAAGATATTTTTGATAAACAAAATGAACTTAGTAAATTACTTGGGGTTAGGAAATTAAATATGGTAGATAAATCTTCTAGAAAAAATAGTAATAAAGAATTAGATAATATTTATGATGATTTAATAGATGAAATGAACAAAAATGAATTTATTATGATTAGCTAACTCACCATTAATCAAAAAATTTTTTTAGCTATAACAATTATAATGTCAAGATGTAAATATGTTATTTGTGGAAGTGGAAATAGTGAAAATGTAATTCAAAATTTAAAAAAACAATGGTTTAAATCTTTCTAGTCTCTATGCCAACCACTCTATTTTCTTGAAAATTCAATCCTATTATTTCTTCATCGTCGCCAGCTTTTAATGTATTAAAATAATCCTCTGATGCTTCTTTCTTAGCTAATACTTCATACGTTTTACCTAATGATGTTTTTATATTTATACCATGACCTAAATACATAGTTCCATGTATATGATTTACACTTTTTATTTTTTCATTTTCTTCTAATATTATCTCTTTTACCACTCTACCACCCTTTTTACCGTAAAAACGACATTTATTATTACTAAACACAAAAATAATTTGATCTAAATAATTATTTGCTCTTATTATTATCTTAGTTATTTTTAAATTACTTATTTCATCCTTATTTATTTCATCGGTTGGTATAATTGTATCTATTTTTACAGGCTCTGATTTTTTTTCAATTACTTTTTTTTTCTCTACCTTTCTTTCTTCTTTTTTATTAACTTCTTTTTTATCAACTTCTATTTTAGGAACTTCTTTAGGATACGCTAACATGATATCCCTAGCACGTCTACTTCTAACTCCTTCATTACCAATTCTATCAATATAATCACTAATATCGTACTCTTTTATTTCTATTTTCTTACCAAATAAACAGGCTTCTCCTTCAAATATGGTCGGTATTCCATAATTACTAGGTACATATATTTTTTCTATATTATTAGATAATAACAATAAAGACGGTACAAAACTACCTATACCAAATACTAAATGCTTTGCGCTCATTATCATTTTAATGTCTTTAGTCAAATTACCACCTGTCCACTTTACATTTTCCAGTTTCTCTAACGGCTTTAAACATGGATTTCTACTATTTTCTGTAGTTATTAGTACATTATTATAGTTATTCTCGTTTAATATTTCTTTGTAAAAAGATAAATATGGTGGTATATATTTTGGATGTGGACAATTCGCAAATATATCTCCAGAACGCATATGAATTATTAAGGTTTCTTTATTTATTGGTTCCAATTCTTCATTACATATAATTAATACTTCTTTTAATAATTTTACCGCTTTATCATGATTTTTTTTGAAACTTTCACTATATTCAGACATCCATTTTTGATAATAAAAATTATATCTATTTTTTATTTCTTTATTATCACTACCTTCCCATATGACTATTTTTCTTTTTTTATAAAATTTACTGTATTTACTAAATTTATGTTTATCCGTTGGGTCTGGTAATAATATATTATATTTTTTATCTATGGCTATTAATAAAGAATTATATACTTGTATTATAGTATTTCCTAACATACCTTGCCAATTATTTAAAACTAATATAGGCATTATAAATAATATACATTATTATAAATTATTTATATCGCACTATAAATTAATTCTATTATTATCTTTACAACAATATAATTTAATTGTAAGTAAAAATATTAATGTCATCATTCCTAATACTGTATTTAAAAATATGCACATTTTATCAAAACACGATGTATATGCTAATCCTATTAGATAAGATAATCCTATAATACTTGGTGATACCATTAATACACAAAAAGTTTTACCCATAGCAACACAGAAATTATCAGTTCGCATGAAGACTTCTTCTCTAGATAACATAACATTGTTCTCAATATCTATATCTATATTTGCATATGATACATCTAAAGGAATTGTACAATACACGCAATCATATTTTTTATTTTTTACACTCCATTTTTTAAAACATATTTCACACATGTGTTTATTACATTTATTATTTGTACATGATATTTTTTTTGTATTATCGCGAAATTCATAACATATTTCACATAAAAAATTATAAGATACATCTACTATAGTATTCATTTCATATAATAATTCATCATTTAAATGCATCGGACTTGTAGTATTCATACAAATTGTCGATATTTAATTTTATATCATTATTTAATTTTTAAACAAATTAAACATTTTTATATATAATTATTTATGTTTACATTGCTAATAGACTCTAGAGAAAAAGCCCTTTTTAATGAATTGGTTCTTTTATATAAAAATAATCCCATTGATAACAACGATGTTAATACATATCTTAAAATGAAACAGTTAGATATTGCGGACATTTCAGTTATTGACGAAAATAATAAAGACATATTATTATTCGAAAGAAAAAGTATACCGGATTTACTTTCTAGTGTAAAAGACGGAAGATATTTAGAACAATCTTTTAGACTTCAACAATCACCCGTAGATAATCATAATATTACTTACATTATTGAAGGTAGTGTATTTAATCCAAGATTTCAACAACAACAAAATACTATTATTTCCTGTATATATAGTTTAAATTATACTAAAAGATTTTCTACTCTTAGAACTTTGAATATTAATGAAACTGCTATTTTTTTATTTCATTATCTTAAAAAAATAAATAAACAAAAAGATGTTTCCGTTTTTTACGAGAATACTTCCAATCTTTCTACAAAAACCTATAGTGATGTTATCAAATCTACTAAAAAATCTAATATTACCACTTCTAATATAGGTGAAATTATGCTAATGCAAATACCCGGAGTTAGTATTAATTGTGCTAAAGCGATTATGAAAAAATATGAAACTATTATTAATCTTATAGTTGAATTACAAGATAATGATAATTGTTTAGAAGATATTTGTATAGTAAATGATAAATCTGTATCTAAAAAAATTAATAAAACCGCTATCGAAAATATTAAAATATATTTAATGCAATAATTATATATAAATATATTATAATGAACTTTTTAGATAATGAAACTTTTGGTTATGCCATATGTTTTGTATTTTTTGCCATTTCCATTTATATGATTTTTACTTTAATTAATAATAATAATAACTTATTGAATGATATAGAGGGTAATGTTGTAGAAGGTTTTACTCCATCAGAAAGCGACGAAAAAGCAGAAAAAATTAGCAATGACACTGCAAAAATTATAGATAAATTACATATAGATAAATATAGAACCAATTATGAAGATATTATTAATAACATGAAAATATGGTCTGATACTATGCTACTTCAATCTATTGTATCTAATGGTATAGATACCAATTCTACCCTTACCCCAGACAATCTTAAAAAAATATCTTACATTAATCAATTAGAGTCATTTAAAAAATCATGTGATTTAGCATTAAGTGTATTAGACGACAACTAACTTATACATCATTTAAACTTCTAGTATTTTCATCAAATATACCTGATGCAACTACTTTTCTACTGTATTTAACACCTCCCCAGTTTGTATCCATTGCATTTGGGCTTTTTTCTTTTGTTTTATGACGACGATACACATCGTCTAGTGGTACATCTAATCCGATATATTGATTATGTGGATCGATTCCTGGATACTGATTAACATTAAAAGGTTTATCATCTCTGTGTGAATCATATAGCAACGATTTTTCCACATTATGTGGTTGAAATGATAACCTATCTAGCTGTTGATTATCTAACGCTTGCTCTATAACATTTCTTTCTGTTATATCTCGACCACTTATATTTATTTCCATATCATTTGTTTCCTCTAAACCACCTTCTAGATTTAATGGCCCTGGTCTAATTCTATATTCATTTGAACCTTGTGCATTATAACTGTGCTGTAAATAGAGAATTGGACATTTTATACCCCGCGACTGTTGCCACTTCATATATTCGACATATTCTTCTAAATTATCGAATTTTATAGGATTTACTCCAGGAACCTCCGCCTTTTTTGAATTTTTTAAGTATAACGTACTTCCTTTTTGAATTAAAATATCTGGGCAGTCTTCTTTTACACTAAAAGGTTCTATATTTGACATGAAATCACAGCTATATGTATAAAGTCCTAATAAAAATACTAATAATAATAAAATTACTCTTAAGTGATTGTTCATTATATATATACTGTTAAAAATAAAAAATTGTAATATATTATGAAATCAAAAAAATATACCACTAAACATAAAAAGGAATGTTTCATTTGCTTTTGCAATAATAAAAACCTGTCTTTACTTTCAAATTATATTACAAAAAAAAATTGTAATTGTGATGGTTATATACATAAAACATGTTTACTTAAGTGGACCTCTTTAAAAAATACCTGTCCCATTTGTAGAAGTTGTTTAAACATTGAAGATGAAGATTTAAAAAATTATAATGAGATTAACCAACATTATAATGAGAATGCTCCTGATTATAATATTGTTATTGGAAGAGGTAATGGTTTTATACTACTCATTTTTATATTTATTAGTTATCTATATAAAGTTTTTTTTATATTGCTTTCGTTTTCTTTTTTATCAATTGTAATTATGGTTTATTATTATTAAGTAAATTACATTCGATTCCAAGTATTACTATTAAAAGGAGCTACTAAAATATTTGGTAATTCATTACGCCACTTATCAACAGCCCTTTCTAATTTAAAATCTTTTTCTGTTTTTGGATAAATATGATGTTTGTCCATTCTTTCTTTATCTTGTGGTTTCATCTTAGGTTTAAATCCAAAACAATTTATACCAAATCTAACGTTCTCGTTATCTATATAACCTCCATTTATTCCTGGTCTACCACAATCATGTTCATGACCTTCTTTTTCTTGTAATTTATTATAGGTTGATTTTTGAGTTGGAAATAACGCTAGTTGATTTTCTGACCACCCATAACTGCACCATTCTCCTCCGTTTTTATATGATGTTTCTACCTCATCATATGTTGCTAAACGTGCTCCATAGGCCTTACATACAGATGGTGCATCTTTATAAGTATATTTATTACTTGGTATATGAAAAACCTCTTTTCCAGAATTATATTCCATTAGTTCATTAGGTTTTAACGCTTCATCTTCTAATTCTATTGTTTCTTTTTCTTTATCATCCATGACATCTTTTATTTGTTTAATTTTTTTGTTCTTATTCCCTTTATTACTCTCCCCCTCTTCCGCGTCTTCTTCATCCTCTTCATCCTCTTCTTCATCTTCTTTTACATCTTCATTTATATTTTCGCCAGTAGGATTAAAATTTCTATCCGTAAATACTTTTACATCTGCTAATAATTTATCTATTGTATTTTTATTATTTTTTCCTACTTCTGATTTTTCTTCAACATCTAGTTCTACTTCTAGTGTTTTTCCAGAAAATAAATTTTTAATTGAAGTATTTATATTTATTCCAAAAAAAAAGTAAACACCGTTTAATAATACCAAAAAAATAAATATTGTCCATAAGATTACCTCAAATATATCATTAGATTGATCAAATAGTGTAAATTCCTCTTCTCTTATTCCTCCTAAATAAGGTGCCGCCGTCGAATAACCAACTATTATAACTATTATTGTTAACAACATAAATGGAGATGCACCAGCAACATTATTTATGTAATTATATAATCCAGAATTTATGGCATTTAAATTAAAATCTAAATTCATCTATATATTGATATGTTAATTTTTTTTTTTTTCGTAAAATAAACAATATGCTTCATCTGAAATTATAGTTTTTTCGATATTTGAAATTTTTTGTATAATAGTATCATTAAAATTATACCATATACCATTTGCATTTTTTATATGTGCTGTATAATGCCCCCCGTCTGAACTACCTACATGATTACACACTCCATACAAATTGTATACATAAGATTCTTTATTATATCCTTTACAATAGTTAGTTAAGTCTAAATTTTCAAGTGGAAATTTTACAACTCTATTATCTTTAATACTTCTATTTATATAATTAAATCTTTTTATGGATAAAACCAAAATTTCTGGAAAACTAAAAAAAACTATACCTTTAGAAACATTTTCTTTCTTTTTTTTTTTATCATTATACCAGGCGTTATCTCCCTCTAATTTTTCGGGTTTTATGTATTCGTCTAAACAATCCAATATAGATAAATCTTCTTTATCAACCATTGGTAAATCTATCATAAAATAAGGTTCTGGATTATTACTAAGAACCTTGTCTGTAGTAGAAACAATTTGAGATACATGAATTCCATAAAATAATTTTAATATTTCTGAATATTCATTTTTATACATAGTTTTCATCATTTCAAAACAACTTTTGGCCAACTGGTCTCTTTTATTTTTAACATCACCTTTTATTGACATATCTACTTCTCTTTTTAATGAATTATGAAACCCATCTATGATAAATAATAAAAACTCCGCAAGATCATTTTGATTATATCCAAGAAATTCATCTCTATCTTTTAATCGAGCTACATGAATTACAGCTTGATTCCATCCAGCAGGACTAACTGTACAATTTTCACTCCACATTAGTTTCCGTAATTTATCCCACTCTACTAATAAAATCGAATCTGGAACCTTATTTAATCTTTTTTTATACTCTTCATTATCTAATAAATCATTTAAACTATACGTATGAGATAGTAATTGCATACAAGAATTTTTATAGCAACTATTTCCTAGATTTGCTAATCCAGTTAATCCTTTATTTGAATATTTATTTTCTCTTGTATCCATATTACTTACACTAGCCATAAATTTATATTAATATTATTATTTATATTTAAATTTAATTTTTTAAATATAAAGTATATATGCAAAATACTAGAAATTTATCAGGGAATGATTATTTATCACAATCTAATCAAATTATAAATATTATTAGTAGTTTTACGACTATTTTAAGAAACACTGAAGCACATACGTATAATTTAGTAAACACTCAAAGACTTAATATACCTACTTTTCCCTCACCAATAATAACTAGACCAAGAAACATTTTTTCTACAAATATTTCTCCTTCTGAACCATTTCAATCCAATACATTTTTATCAGAAATGTTTAATAATTTAACTCCTGTACGAGTACATCCTACGGCTAGTCAAATAAGAAATGCTACTTCTATGATTCCATTTCAAAGTATAGAAAATCCTATGAATACAAGATGCCCCATAAGACATGAAGATTTTCAAAACACCGATATCGTAATGCAAATTAGACACTGTAGACATAATTTTAATTCTGTCGCCTTAAACAGATGGTTTGAAAATGCCGTTAGATGTCCTGTATGTAGATACGATATTAGAGAATACGACCCTGATAATGAAAACTCTAATCAAGATGTAGAAAATCAAGAACCCGAACCATATTCAGTTATAAATAATGTAAATGAAGAAACTGAAGAAAATACTCAACCTGAACCTGAAATTGCTTTCAGGAATACTGATTATGATTCACAATCTTATAACGACGAAAATGATTTATCCAACAATAGAATTACAGTTAACGCTGTTTTTACTAGAAATGTTGAAAATATAAGAAATAATATTATTAGTCAAATAACTAACGTTATAGAAAATATTATTACTACAGACCTTTCTAATAATAATGGAATTATTTCCATAGAATATCAAATAGATGACAATGATGAACCATAATATTTTTATTTATTTATCTCATTATATAGTGTAAATAAATTAATTATTACTATAAATAGTTGTATTAATCCTATAAAAGGTAATAATGCAACCCATTTATCTAATACAGGAACCTCTATCTTCTTACTAAAATGATCAATATCTTTGTATAAATAATAATTAATAGATATAGCGATTGATATAAGACACATACTAATCATAATTCCTGCTATATTTCTTAAAAAACCCTTTCCTCTATATGCTCTTGAATAGGCTAACGCCGCTAAAGAAATCGATGTATATAATCCTATGTTTCTAATACTAGTGTGATACATCATTATAATATCTTTTTCAGTTTTCATTATACAATAAGTAAAGATTATTAATTAAAAAAATAGTTTCTAAATTTTTCCATATCATCATCTTTTATTTTTTCTTTTTTAAAAAATTCAAAATTATTTTTTTCTATCATATTTTTTATAAAAAATAAACTATATATACCACATTCTGTATTTTTTTTTTGATGAACCGTAGGATATCCCTCTTCAAATTCAAATTCAGGTAATTCATACAAAGATTTTTCTCCTTGTTTTTTTACCATATTACAGAATTTTTTAACATTTGAAGGGGCTTTATCACCAACACTATCAAAAAAATTCATCTTGCCAGTTTCTAAATTTATAAATAACGATATCCAATGCGCACCAGATTTATCGTGCGTATCTGTGTTAAAAATAATACCTATTTTTTTTTTACCTTTCTTAATGTTTTTATCTACATCAAAATTATATAATTCATCCCATACTCTTTCTTTATTTTCATCTAACGCGTCATAGTCAATCGGAGAGGGTCCTATAAAACTAAAATCTGGATATTTATTTTCATATTGTTTCATGACTTTTGATATATCTACACTGGTTAACCAAGTATTTGGGTTTTTATCCCACGACAAGGGAGCAAATGGAGCAAAGGTATAATTTAATAATTCCTTTGTTAATCCACCCTTCATAAAATTTTGACGCAACCAACAAGCTTCTGATTCACATGAATTGTTTAGATTCTTTTTAAACATATCCCATATTTCTTTTGGCTTGTCTTTTAAAATTTTATTGTCAGGGTGCCGTGTATTCCACCGTTTTTTCATATATTGTAAAGCATCACTGCTATAACAACTAAAACCTTTTTTATTTCCACTACAGTTTAGTTTTTTTAAAGTTTTTTTTTTGTTTTTTTTAGGTTTTCTAGTCATCGAACCGGTCATATAATAATATATAACAATATTAAATCTTTTCCTTTTTTTTAATACCTTTAACTTTAAATTTTGAATCTTTAATATCGAGGATTTTTTGTTTAGGATAATCTACATCTATTTTTTCATTTAGTAAAGTTTTATTAATGGGTATACAATCCTCTATTTTATTAGTATTTTTTTTTATATATAATTCTTTATCTACGGTTTCCATGTCTATATCATCATGTTCAACATTCTCGTCGTAAAATATCAAATCTTTATATTCTTGTTGTATTATTTCACTTGTATCCTCTTGTTTAAAATAAGTAATGCAACTTATCAAATATTCATTAAATGTATCTTTTATAGTCGAATTAGGTGGATTATTTTGCATACATTGTTTTGTCAATTGTTGAATTCTTTTTTTATAAAAAATTTTATCTTTTTTTTTTGGAGCATTATTTATTTTCGGTGCAATTTCTTCTTTTTTATTCAATTTACTGCTGTATATAGGATTTACTAAATAATATAATTCAGGATTTTGTTTAGCATTCATATATATAGATTAAAAATAAATATTTCAATATAAAACTATTTAGTGAACTATATTTTTTTAAAATATAAATAAAATATAACTATAAATGAAACTAATTAATTTTACTCGAGATGATATTTTTTTTATGATAATTATTTTTATTTTATATTTTTTTACTAATTTTAATTTAATTGAAGGTAAACAAGGTAAAAAAAAAAAACAAAAAGCTAAGGTTAAAAAATTAGAAAAAAAAGAAAGGAAAGGCAAATTAAATCCTAAGCAACAGGAAAAACTTGCCAGATTAAGAGGAAAGATTGAAGCAAGAAAAAAAAGGAAGCTAGCAAAAAGAGAGGCAAGGAGAAAAAGAAGGGAAGAAAAAAAAGCACGAAAAGAAGAAGCGGAACGGCAAAAAGCACTCTTAAAAGACCTTGAACGAAATATGGATGAAGATGATATTAGCAGACATATATTTAATAGCGATATTCTTACGAGATTACAAGAATCTAAAGAAAAAGAATTACGAGCAGAACGTTCAGATATGATGAAATCTATGACAACTAAAAATTATTGGGAACTTGTATATGGTGATGTAGATTCATGGAAAAAAAAATATCTTGGCAAACCTGGGGTAGAAGAACAACTAGAGAGAAATGACGATTTCGATCCATTTTCCTTTATGTTAAGTCTTAATTCTATGGCCGCTGATTTTACTAGTTATTCTGCCGCAGATTTAATACCAGACACTCCTATTGTATCAACAGGAACACCCGATAAGGACTGGATAACTGGTAAGCCTCTACCAGATGGACCTGCACTACCCTCGGCGAGTTCATTATAATAATATACAAAATATAATAATATACAAAATATAATATAGTATATTATTATGACTTTAAAAATTTATTGCAGAGTTAAAGATGATCCTATTAATTATAAAATATTGTCTGATAATAATACTAATTTATCTATACCTTATAAAAATAAAGAATTTAAATTTAATCTTCATGGGGTATTTCAAAATATAAATAATGAAGATATTTTTAAAAAACTAATATCTAAAAAACAATCCCTTGTTAATTATTGGGTATTATTTGGATATACTGGTACTGGAAAAACATATACTACTAATGGTTTATTGCAACAGCTCTTAACGTATTATGGAAAAGATATTAAGGCTTCTGCTATACAAATTTACAATAATGATATATATGATTTATTAACAAAAAAAAAATTAAAGTTTTATAAAACCTTAAGATTGGTCATAAAAAATAAAACCATTAAAGATATTAAATGTCAAGATGACATTAATTCATTTTTAAAAGTATTACAAAAAAATAGAGCACAAAATAAAACAGATTATAATTCTGTATCTTCTAGGTCGCACGCTATTATTAATATTTTTGTAGATAATAAAGAATATATTATAGTAGACATGGCTGGTCAAGAATCAGGTGTTAACTATAAAAATAAACAAATACAAAAAGAAGGTTCTGCAAATAATTTAAATATGTTGGCCTTAAAAGAATGTATACGTTCTTTTTATAATAAAGATCCTTATATACCATATAGAAGAACTTTAATTACTTTCGCACTTAAACCTATATTCAATAATAATAACAATACTAGTTTTATTTGTACTATAAGTAGTACTATGTGTATATATAATCAAATAGATAGTTTAAAATATGCAAATCAATTATTTGAATGTTGTGATGAAGGGTATAGTGTTAATTATGGCAATTTTTTAAAAGACTACAATGATTATATTATTAATTCTGGGTGGTATACTTCTAATGACATAAAAATATGGCGAGAGATAAAAAAAAAAAAATTTGATAATGTTAAAAATATACACAAACATCTTAACAAAAAACTTGACGTGTTAAATAATTTTAAACGTATTTTAATAAAATATCAAAAAATAAATCCAGAATTTATTGATATTGAAAAATAATTATTTTTTTACATTTAATAAATCAGTTCTTGTTGAATTGTTAAATGTAAGTTTCGCTAAATTATAGGTGTTTGGGTTAAAATTATTATTTATTTTAATGCTATCAAGATATGTATGAGGATTATTAACAGGTACAAAATTAGGACGATAATCATTATATAAGGTACTTGTAGAAGAAGGTACATATTGGTCTAATTCTGTTTTTTGCAAAGCAAACTGTCTGTTTTGCAGAACCGTTTCTAAATCTACATTAAAGCCATTTTTTTTAGAGGTATTATTACATAAATTATTTGAAGATATAACTGGAAATTTAATCCGTTTTGTATCTACAGGATTATTCGTAAATCTTGGTGGCTGATGAAAATAAGGATTATTCCTACTAAATATTCTATTATTCAACTCTTGGGTCCTATTTTGTTGACAATATAATACACTGTTTGATAGAGCTTCATTGAATTGCATATAATTATATATAATATTTTATAATTATCTAAAGAAAATATCTGTATTTATATGTAATGTGTGGTATATTTTCATTATTAAATGTTGTAGACAATCAAGGAAACATTGTTAATGATGCAGAAGAGGCTTTTTATTACGGTAGGAGAAGAGGACCTGAATCATCTATATATAACACTGATTTTGTCAATAATTTTAATGCTATTTTTGGATTTCATCGTTTAGCTATAAATGGCATAGATACTATATCTAATCAACCTATTATTTTTAATGATATTCTTCTTATCTGTAATGGAGAAATATATAATTATAAACAACTGTATCACGAAATTGCGATTCATCCTGAATCTATTATTTCGAATTCTGATTGTGAAGTAATTATACACATGTATTTAAGATATGGTATTGAGTATACATTACATCAATTAGATGCGGAATGTGCTTTTGTATTATTTGATTTTAGAGATAAAGATAATACGAATTTGTTTATTGCAAGAGACCCTTATGGTGTAAGACCTTTATTTATTGGTAATTCATATAAGTATATAGGATTCGCATCTGAAATGAAACAATTGCATGCCATGAAGGATATGGTATATATTAAACAATTTACACCAGGTACATATATGCAGTATAAATATGATTATAACTTAAAATCATGGTTTTCAAAGCCACGTATGTATGTCTATACAACATATTCATTTCATAAACAAACCGAATTAAAAATGGAATATTATTTAGACGGAATACGTAAAAATTTTATAAAAGCGATTCAAAAAAGAGTTGAAAATAGTGAGCGACCAATTGCGTGCTTATTGTCGGGTGGACTAGATTCAAGCTTAGTAACCTCTATTGTCAGTAAATTATCCCAATCTCGTATTGAAACATATAGTATAGGACTTAAGGATTCAGAAGACTTAAAATACGCTAAAAAAGTCGCAGATTTTCTAGGAACCAAACATACAGAAATAGTGGTATCTGAAGAAGAATTTTTTGAAAGAATACCTGAAGTCATAAAAGTAATTGAAAGTTATGATACTACTACAGTTAGAGCAAGTGTTGGTAATTATTTAGTAGCGGAATATATTAGTAAAAACAGTGATGCTAAGGTAGTAATGAACGGAGATGGAAGTGATGAACTTATGGGAGGTTATTTATATTTTAATGCTGCTCCAGATAATATGGAATTTGATAAAGAATGTATAAAATTACTAAATAATATACATTATTTTGATGGTTTACGTAGTGATAGATGTATTTCAGCAAATGGACTTGAATCAAGAACTCCATTCTTAGACCGCGGATGGGTTGAATATTACCTATCTATTCCTATTCATATTAGAAATCACAATAATATTTATAGAAATATTGATAATATTGAAAAATTTTTAATTAGAAAAGCATTCGATATTAAAAATAATCCTTCTATTATAAAACAACCTTACCTTAGTGAATATAAAGAATTTTTACCTAATGAAATATTATATAGAAGAAAGGAGGCTTTTAGTGATGGTGTTAGTGGTAAAAATAGGTCATGGTATCAAATAATACAAGAAAAAGTAGGTTTTTTAGAAATAGAATCCCATGAAAATATTACAAAAGAGCAGTCATATTATCTTAATATTTTTGAAAAATTTTATAAAGGACGTACTAATATTATTCCTTATTACTGGATGCCAAATTTCGTTGAAGCCAGTGATGCCAGTGCTAGAACTTTATCTATGTATAAATAATGGTTTTCTATTTTTACGCGTATTATTATTATTTTCATTTAAAAATCTCTGAATATGATTTAATATCATCCTAGATACTATAATATCAACCTTTTTTTCATTCCGCGTTTTTTCTTTATTTTTATTGTTTATTTCCACATATTTTTTAAACAAATTTATAATATTAATCCTATTACTATCTGGTATTTTATTGTAAAAAAATGTACTGTTAATAAATGAATTAATTATTGTAATATTTAACGTATAATTATTATAGGGTTTTATATTTAGGTAGACGACTTTATTTGAATCCATATGAGAATGATAATGGTCGTCAATAAATAATAATTTAGCTCGTTTTGGAATTCCTGTTTTTATTAGTAAATCTTTATAAGATTTATTATTATTTTCTATTACTTTGTAAAATATTTTACAATTTACCTTGTATTGTAAATAACATACTATCAGTTTTATCCATTTTATTCCTTTTTTATTATTACTATAAAGTAAAATTTTTATAGTATTATTAATAGACTTTCGTACACATATATAGTTAAGAATGGATACTATATTATAACGCAATATATCTGGAAATAATGAACAAATATTGTTAAAGTCTATTTGATTTAATTTAAGATTTATTTTCTCCATAAAATTCCATATCATTCCTACTACAAAAAAATCTCCTATGGTATGGTCTAAATCAAATACGATAACCTTATTTATTTCATTATCCATATTAAATTACTTATATAAATTAATTAATACAAATAATTATATGATTATATATGTATAATGAATTTATCCAAATCAGATTATAAAACTATATTAAGTTATTATAAAATTTCTTTTGCAAGAAAATCTGATTTATGGATTAAGAAAAAAGCCGAAGATATATTATCAAATAAATTGTGTAGATGTATTAAAAAGGTTAAAAAAAAATCAAATCTTACGGAAAAGTCATCTATTGCTATTTGTAAGAATTCTATATTTACAAAAAGAAATATTAAAAGTTCAAAATTTTCTTGTAAAAAAAAATATGTTCTTAAAAATTATAAAAATAAGAGCTATAAATTAAGAAAGACTCGGCGTTCAATATTTAAAAAGAAGTCAAAATCATAAAAAGTCATCTCTATATTCACTATATTCACGAGACCCCGTATGAATAGTAATTTTTTTATCATATACTGTATTCACTATATGTGTAAGCTTGCGTAAGCATTTCCTTGTACTGTTAGATTTTATAAACATATTTCTAAGATATTTATTATTATTTAATAATGTTAAAACTTCATGTATTACATTAACATTATTAGTATGTATGGTTAAATCTTTGCAAAAATAATGGGGTTGTGCAATATTGGTTCCTGGTATGTGAATTTCTAAATAAGGACTATTTATTAATTTACAATATATTATTCTGTATATATACTTTTTTTGTTTGTTAAAATATTTGCAAGTTTGTAGTAAAGTCAATAAATCTTTTATGTGTAAACTTGAATAATAATTATGTTTCCAAAACTTATCGGGTAGTCCAAAGAACATTTTTGTTAATATACACCGGTTAAAACGATATAAATCAATTTTTTTCTAAATAATTTATTACATTAAGCAACATCATTTCTTCTCTGTTTAATTTTTGAAATATAATACATTCATCCATTATTAAAGTAAACATCTTATTAAAATTATTTTTACATATAATATGCGTTCCTGTTTCACATATCTTTATATCACATACATGTGCACCATTTGTTAATTTGATATTATCTGGATTTTTTATATTAAACCATCTTATATAATTTCCGTAGTTTACATCGTCTATTTCTTCTACTAATCGGTAATCTTTTAGTTTTGAATGATATAATTTAAGTAAATCGCCTTTTATTTGCATTTTTTGCAAAATATCGTTCTTTTGAGCCATGATTTTGGATGAAGTTAATTTAAACATATTTTCGTTTGCTTCATTTTCAAGGGCTTTTTTAAGTAGCTGTTTATCATATTCATCCTCCATATTTATATATTTATATTTTTTTGTTGTTAAATTAATTTTTTTAACTTTTTTTTTTTTTGAAAGTATTTCTGGGATTTCAAGGATTTTTATATTTTTTGGCCAAAATTTTTCAAAATACTTTTGGAAAAAAGTTTTTTTATTAGTAAATATTGAATCTCTCTAGAGAATGTAGGGAAAAGGGGTAGAATCCATTGAAAAGGAGTGAAGGGAGCTTATGCAGTGCTGAAAAAAAGGTACTAATATCAAAAAAATTTAAAGAAAAATCTACGTATAATGTATGGAATCTAAAAAAAATCCCCAAAAAAAAAATCCCCATGTACCCAAAAATGGTACATCAAAAAAAAAGAAAAATTTTTTTTGTGAAGTTTGTGATTATAATACGTCTAATAAAAAAGACTTTAAGAAGCATTTTTCGACAAAAAAACATGGTACAAAATGGTACATGAAATTCAACGAAAAACTGCCATATTTTTTTTGTGAAGAGTGTGAGTATATTACATGTTGTTTAGAAGAATTTAGGAATCATAATTTAGAATGTCAGTGTCAAAAAATCCCCAAAAAAAATCCCCAAATTTCAAAAGTGCAAAAAACGGAAAAAAAAAAAATAAAAAACGAAAGTGTAGAAAATGAAGTAAAAATCACAGATAAAATGGATACTATTTTATGTGATAGTAGTAGTAATATAATAAATGTAGCAAATAAAAATACCCCGAAAAATGCAAAAACACTGGCAAAAAAAAAATGCCAAAATTTTCAAGAAATCACCAAAAAAGTGCAAAAAACGGAAAAAAAAAAAATAAAAAACGGAACTGTGGAATATGAAGTAGAAAATTCGATAAGCGACGAAGAATATATAGATATATATAGTAGTAATGTAGAAAACGGTATATATGAAAATGATTCAAAAAATACAAAAACAACGGCAAAAAAACATCAGGATTTTGGTGAAAAAACGGAAAAAAAAAAAATAAAAAACGAAAATGTAGAATATGAAGTAGAACAAGTGAATAATGGAGAAGAATATATACATATATATAGTAGTACTGTAGAAAACCATGTAAATGAAAATGATTCCGAAAATGCAAAAATAATGGCAAAAAAAGTTGAAAACATACAACAAAATTTTGATGAAAAAATGGAAAAAAAAAATATAAAAAACGGAACTGTGGAACATGAAGTAGAAAATATACAAAAAATAGTAGATAATTTAATACTAAATCAAAGTAATATTATTGATTACACAAAACAAACTATGTCAAAAAACGCAAAAACAGTGGCAAAAATGAATAAAAATTGTGAAAATATTTGTAATTTGTGTGGAAAAGAATATAAATATCCACAAGGATTATATCGCCATAGAAAGAAATGTGAATTTATTAATAAATCCAAAGATAATGATATACATGAAACCAGTTCTTTGTTAGATATTGTTGTAAAAACTCAAAATCAATTAATAGAAAGCCAAGAACAAACAAGAGAATTATGTAATGAAATTATTAAATTAAAAGATGGTAATAAGATAATTAATAATACGTATAATCAAAACGTTAATATTAATTTATTTTTAAATGAAGAATGTAAAGATGCGATGAATTTAACCGATTTTTTAAGTAAGATTCAGATGACTATCGCTGATTTAGCGTATACTAAAAATAATGGTATGATAAAGGGTATTACAAATATAGTAATTAAAAATCTTGAAGATACACCTCCAACAGAAAGACCCATACATTCGATTAAAGATGAAGATGGGTCTCAATTGTATATAAAAGAGGATAATATATGGGGTAGTGAAAATGAAAAAAGCAAAATAGAAAAATCAATTGATACTATATCTAAAAAGCAATTAACTTTAATGAAAGAATGGGAAAAACATTATCCAGATTGGAATAAAACTGATAAAGGACAAGAAGAATATATGGAAATATGTAGGATTGTATTGGGAGGAACAACCGAATCTGAACTAGAAAAAACAAGGGATTTGATTTTAGAAAAACTACCCGAAACAAACGTAGTATATGGAAAAGATGACCAAATAGAATGATTGCGATACAATATAAGTTAAATAATAACTATACATTATAAATGATACTAGTAGTGGGAAGCGGAGGAAATGCGCAAACATATTTTATGGAGTTTCTAAAAAAAAATAATGTACATATAAATGATTCCAGAGATAAAGATGGATTAAAACATATACCAAACCCTAATAGTATTAAGAAAAAAGTACCAACTTCTATAAGTAAATGTATTTTTTTATACAATGACCCCTGTAAAGCATTATTATCATTTTTTACTAAAAAATGGCAGTGGAACCAAATAAAAAAATTATCTAATCCTTATTCTCTTACAAAAGAAAATGTAAAAGATTTAAATACTTTCTCTGTGTTATTAAAAAAAGAAAATAAGGATTTATTTGGTATTGAATATCAGTTTGAAAATTGGATAAATAATGAATTAGGTATACCCGTTTATTTTTTGGATTTTAATAAAGTATTAAAAGAAAAAGATATATTGGATACATTTGTTGATAAGAAACTTGATTATGGTCAGTTTTCTAATATGAGTTTCATAAGATATTTAAGATTAAAACACAGTGATATGGACAATAGTGTAAGAAACATTTATCAGGAACTTTATAAAAGTATTACATCAAAATCAGATATATATAATAAACAGTTAAATGATACGGAAAATTGATTTATAAATATTGTATTATATTTATAAATAATAATGAATAATTTAATTCAAAAACCATTTTTGAAATGGGTTGGTGGAAAAACACAGATTATAGATACACTAATACAAAAAATTCCACGTGAAATCGACAATTATCATGAACTATTTTTAGGCGGAGGAAGTGTATTGTTAGCAGTTTTATCTTTAGTAAAACAAGGTGTTATTAAAATAAAAGGAAAAGTAATAGCTTCTGATATAAATTATAGGCTTATTCAGGTTTATAAACATATTCAGAGTAATAAAGATGAATTATATAAGCATATTGATTTATATATTAAAGAATATGATACTATAAAGATGGTTTCGGTAAATAGGAAGCCTACTTCTATAGAGGAAGCTAAAACATCAAAAGAAAGCTATTATTATTGGATTAGAGACAAGTATAATAAAATGGACTATACTTTAGTTGAGTGCTCTGCGTTATTTATGTTTTTAAATAAAACGTGTTTTAGAGGTTTATATCGAGAAGGCCCAAATGGCTATAATGTTCCTTATGGTCATTATAAAAAAACACCCACCATAATATCTCAAGAAGATTTAAATAGTATTAGTAATTTAATAAAAGATGTTGAATTCGTCGCTAGTAGTTTTAATGATTCAATTAAAAAAATTAAAAAAGGAGATTTTGTATATTTAGACCCTCCATACGCCCCAGAAAACGATACATCTTTTGTGGGATATGTCAGAGATGGGTTTAGTATAGAAATGCATAATACACTTTTTAATAGTATTAAAAATATAAAAAATATAAAATTCGTTATGAGTAATGCAAATGTAGATTTAGTTATAGACAATTTCAAAGAATATAATCGTGAAGAAGTTATTGCAAGAAGAGCAATAAATTCAAAGAATCCCGAATCAACAACTACTGAAGTTATTATTTATAATTAACAATAAAATCAATTATATGCTCTTTGTAATGTTCATCATTTCCCCAGAAAACAGGTATATTATCCTCTACTAGGTCTTCTAGTTCAGCTTGACAGTTTTCTTTAAACCATATTGATAAGCAATACATATATATAATTTTATAGTCAGGTATACGTCTAGTAAGATTGCGACGTTTGTTAGCGGCCGTTTGCAGACATTCACACTTAGACCCTGATGTGTTTTGATTTTTTTTTT
>CESA01014695.1_pt1 | contig 32032 bp, 37 predicted proteins | sample 531061 | NCBI WGS metagenome assembly CESA01 (sample SAMEA2621254, study PRJEB7988) | marine metagenome | biome: marine biome (ENVO:00000447); feature: surface water layer (ENVO:00002042); material: "saline water (ENVO:00002010), including plankton (ENVO:xxxxxxxx)" | depth 5 m
GTATATCATGCTGAATTAGAAAGGGTAGTCGATGGTGACACTATCGATGTTACTCTTGATCTTGGTTTTAATGTTAAACTGCATAAACAAAGATGTCGTTTAGCTGGTATTGATACACCAGAATCGCGAACCAGAAATTTAGTTGAAAAGGCATTAGGTAAAAAAGCGTCCGCACGCTTAAAAGAGTTATGCGCCAAAAAATTAAAAATTAAATCATTAGGCGTGGGAAAGTATGGCAGAATATTAGCGATACCATATACAGAAGATGGTCAGGACATTTGTCAGCTCCTTATCAGTGAGGGCCACGCTGTTGAATATGAGGGTGGAAAAAAAACAAAAGTATGGGGGAAATAAAAATGAAAAGAGAACCGTTATTTACATGGTATGAAAAATTAAGCATGTATTTTGTTGGTCTTATTGTTATGGCATTTATTATTGTTATAGGAGATGTTAAAGCAGCACGAGAAAAAAACGAGAAAATACAAGCGTGTGTGCAGTTTTTGGAGGAAGAAAATCATGAATGATTGGTGGTGGAAAAGCATTATCGCACTAATCTTTTTTAGTATGATAATTATTTTATCTAGTAATGCTCGCGCTCAGTCATGGGAAAAGATAGCGATGTGGGTAGTTGCATCTAACCTTATTTTATTGGCTGCTGAAGAGGAAGAAGAAGAAGAGAAAGATTGTGTCCCGGTTTATATTGGTCCTGGATACAATAGTGATGGGGATCCAATATCATTATATGTAGAGGAGCCGGGCTGTGATAGAGTGGATACATTCTCTAATAAATAAACTTAATAATTTTACTGTAGATGAGGAACAAATAGCCGAGTCATATGATGAATTTATTTATAATTATAATTGGTTTGTCATTGAAACAGTCTTTTGGTTTATGTTGATATTAGTGTCATTGGTTATATTTTTAGAAGTAAGGGAGAGAAGAAATGAGCGTTAAATTTACAGATTGGGTAATCGAACAACAGCAAATACAGTTTGATAGGCGTGTGGAAGAATACAGAAAGAAAAACCCTAAAGCTACACTTGAAGATGCTGAATCTTTTGTAGAGAATCAAATTGCAGAGGAGGAATACGATGGATCTTGAAGGTATGGATGAAATGAAATTTGTCAGCATTAATAGCGAATATTTAATAGTTAGTAATGCTAATAAAGATTGTATAAAAATTCCTATGGATCTTGATATTTTAATTCAATTAATTAATCAGGCCGGGGATGCTTTAGTCGTTGCTAATGAAAGAAGAGAGCAAGCTAATGAAAGAAGAAAGCAAGAAAAAGAATTGCAGAATATGTCAAAACCAATGAATGATGCAGCTCTTTTAAAATACACTATTAAATATTAATTAGATATGGCCTGTGATTTATGTAAAAAATTACAAACTAATTCGTGTCCAAGATGTAATAAAAGAACTATTGAATCTTGGAAAATAGCCGTTTCTATGTCTTCTACATCGCGCGCGAATAAAGGAAAAAAAAGTTAAAGTCAATATAGAAATTACAAAAAAAAGTGAGGAAATTATGCATATGAGTACGCAAGTACACAAAACATTAGAGGAACTAGGTTACATTGAAGACCAGGTAAAAGACGGATTACAATGGACCAAGGAGGCAGGACAAATAAAGGTAACGGTTATAATACCGGCAAAAGAAGATACAATGAGGTTTTATCATTCTTTACCAACCACTCTGGAGATAGAAAGCGGCAAGGCTAACAAGGTACAGTTAAGTTTTGATAATTTTGATACAGCCAAGAAGATAGCACACGCCGTTTTCTCATCTTTTGAAGCCTTCGTTCCCTCTAAAAGATAATAGGAGGTTATTTTGAGGAAGGCTCTTTTCGAGTAAATTACACTATCGCTCACTTAGGATTAACATATTGAGTGCGTTTATATCCGCACTTTTTCATTTATCCAATGTTGGAGTGGAGGTCAGCCTTCTGTCTGTAGATTATTCTATAACTTGCGGCACAAGGAAGAAGAGAGCTATTGAAACAGAAAAGGAGGGCGAATATGACATTTCTTGAATTTTATTTAGTTATGATGCTAGGTATTGCGACATTTTTAAGCATTATTGCACAATCAACATCTTGACGAACACTGCGTATTAAACTACATCTAGTATTAAGTGGACGAAGGACTCATCTAATGTTTTTTAACTCCCTTTAAATAACATTAAACCTAACCACGATTGCAGCCACAACGGTCCCTAGTTTCCTCTCTACTAGGGGCCAATTTTTTTAAACACTTTTCCCAAGACTCTTGCATTACATTATCTTCTGCAAAAGCAGATGGATACATCTTTAAGCTTGTAGCAAATCCCTTCTTTGGAACGATTATAAACAAACATTTTCTAAGATCTGATGCTACTACACATAATATATCCGCACTCGCGCGCCCTAGCGGGCGCTTTTCCGCACCCACATTCGTTTGATATGTATAGCGTTTTGTTTTTGATGTTGCGTTCTTCGCAAAAGGATGGCCGCTCTTTACTTGGATCCGTAATGGTCTGTCATTGTAATTGACAATCAGGTCGTAGCCGGGGGCGTCTACAAGGGAGGTTTCGTACCCCATTCCCTCTAGCTCTAGGGCAGCCAACAATTCGCCCATGCGGCCCAATTGTTTTTGGTTCGTTTTTCTCTTCTTACTCACCCATGCAAAACTACACACATTTGAGAAAGATGTCTAGTTTGCTTAGTTTACATCATCGTCAAATTCATGCGGTATGTCGCGTGGCTTGCCATAATATTGGATCCTCAGAGCCTCCATGCGTTTTGCAAATTCAGGTAAGCTCAATTCCATCTTGTCACCAAACAGATCCCAATTATGCATGACGCTTTTTAAAATTTTTGTATCTTTACTCTCTTTCCATAACCAGCGGAAACATAAAAAATTTCGTATTGTATAAACAATGTTCATTTAATTCTCCATTTCAAAGTTAATGTCCAGCTGCGTATCTTCCGGGTGATCTATTCCCTCTGGACCGGTTTTAATAATAATAGGAGTACGCTCTCCTATATTGTGACCGACAATATTGATGTCGATAAAATCTTCCGCCTCTTCTTGACTTGCTCCTCTGTCTTCCATGTAGATTCCGACCATTCTATAATAATCATAGACAATAACATCCGGGAACCCGGATCTTTCACCTATACCGATGATTGCTGAATTGAAACCATCCCATTTTAATAAATTTTCTTCCATAAATCGCTTCTCTTTCGTTTTAAGCAGTTAGTATATACTACAAGTCCCAAAACACCTAAATCGTCTGTAATCAGTTTAAATCGTCTTTTAGGCTAATTTCGGTTACATCTACATTAAATTCGGCCTTATCTCCCTTCATTAAGTATTTTTTACATATTCTTTCTAAATTTTTAACTAAATGAGTAATATTAAAACTCTTAATGTTAAAAATCTTCGGAGGATCCATACCAATAATTTCTACATCTTTCCATTTACTCCAATCAGGAGTTTTTTCTTTCATCTCTATTTCAATTGTTATGATATATTTTACATTCATATTACGATCCCGGCTCAAATTCTCCAAGTCCCGTTGCAAAAGGTCCGTCAGGAACATCTAACCAGACACGCGGTTTCATTCCGGGCGCTGATGCTTTTACAATCTTGTCTTGATCAATTAAAGTTTGCACCATTTTTTCTAAATGGTTTATACCTTTCTCTTGTAGTTCTGGTGTTAGTCTTTCTTTATGATGACCAATGCCATTGGCTTTACCTGTTTGTGTGAAAGGTTTGCCCTCTAATGCAGCTTGTTTAACACATAGAATTAATTCATCTAATTCATAATCTCTACCACGACGTGCAAGTTGAAGATCTGAACTACGCCCTTCAAGTAATCCGCTATGCGAGTTTCTGACAAATGTTCGGATCTCTCTATCGGCTGGTCCATTACTCTTCACAACAGCACCATTAACAATTTTATTTCTTTTAAAATCTATCCGGAGCATTTTACATAAATGTTTCATTTCGCTTTCTGGTGGAGTCCATAATGCAAATGCAAATCGAAGACCATCTACAATAGCTGAAGTACCACGAATTAAGTTTCGTGCATGCTCAGGTGTTGTTACCGGGTTCTTCATATCCATTTTTGCCATATGATGCACCAAGAGCCATGTGGCGTTCGTTTCGGCTGCAAGTCTTGCGAAGTGTCCCGTAACAAATGCCCCGGCTGCTGGATCCGCATTAATATCGACATATACAAATGATGCTAATGGATCTATGACTACAAGAACTAAATCGTCAATCTTCTTTATTTGTGCTATAATCTCTTCCCACTCTTCCGTGGCTTCAAATCCTTTTCGTGTTGGAATAATAATTGGTCTTACTCCACCATAGTTAGGAAAGGGTAATATTTTTAAATCATATCCCGTTTCAGAAAATCGTCTTCCGTTAAAATCAACACCCTCTATTCTTCTATGGATCTCCGCAGCTTCGTCCTCAGCCGTTAACATAACCACAGATCCATTTTGTCTCAGCGTTGCATCGAAAGCTGTATCATATCCAACTTTACCATAGGCAAGCTTTAATCCTAAATCTAAAGTTAACATACCTTTACCGGTATCGCCGGCGGCAGCGATGACGCCAGCGACACCTCGGGGTAATGTGTTATCCAGAAGGTATTCAAATTGAGGAGCTTGACCTTCCTTATATTGAGAAACCGATAGACTATCATCGAGAAGATTGATAATCTTTACATCGGTATCTTTCTTATAAAGAAAGGACTCAATATCGAATCCTTCAGCGATAGCGTCTGCTGCGTCCCATCCTTTTGGCTTTCCTTGCTCCGGTTGTAAAACCCGAACAGTATTACACAAAGTTAAAAGATGCGATGCTGCGGCAGTGCTATATTTCAAACCAGACTCATCATTGTCTGGCCATATAACAACATTACGCCCATCTAAGGGGGACCAATCGGTCTTGGAAACAGGTGCATTCGATCCAGCCATAGCTGTAGTAGCTGTAATACCAACTTCCCTAAGAGCGTCCACACACTTTTCTCCCTCCACTAATACAATCATATCTTCAGTAGAACATGTTGCAATGTTCTCGCGATTATATAATGGACGAACTTGTGGGAACTTTTTCTCTCCAGAAGGAAGCACAGGATAAAATGTCTTATCTCCACCCTTAAATTCTTTTCGCATTACATAACAGATGATTTCATTATTCTCATCTTTATATATATGCTTTTTAGAACTCACGACCTCGCGCGTGGCTGGCGCCACGCTTTGCACCGGCTTGCGCGATGTCTGTACACTTATGTAATCTCCAATATCTTTTACCGCATCTTGGAAATCACAATTCTTTACATGTTGCCATAGATCTATGAAGTCTCCGAACATTTTGCCGCCGTTAAACTCTCCGCCTAATCCAGGCGTGTTTTTATTTAAACTAAACGAACAAGAATCTCCGGGGCCACCATGTAAATCCCCACACACAAATTCCTCTCCCCTAATCTTACCATTAGGTAAAAGATGTTGAAGTATGTGGGGTAATCTCGACTGACAATCGGATTTAAATTTATCTAAATCAAAGTCTTGTTGAGGCGGTGCTTCAGCAGTAGTCTTTACATGTCGTAAATCAAAGTTCACTTTCCGTCTCCCAACAATGCGTTTGAAAATCACAGAACCTACAAGAAAAGTGATCCCTCTCAAATGCAATGCGGGGAAGCCTCTCTTTTGCTTTTGTCGCTTTTATTACTGATACAGCCTTATCAATACATTCTTGCGCAAGTTTAGAATCAAAAGGAACTAACTCATGATATAATTCTTGCGTGTTTTTATTTACCACGGAAAACAATGCCGGGTGTTCCATCAAGTTCATATAGTATTGATAAACAACAATTTGTGAATGATATAAAACATTATGTCGTGCTACACCTTTGCGTTGAAACGATTTAAAATTTTTATCGTTAGCACTTTTACACTCCCATAACATGGGATATTTAATTCCTAAAGGTCCGCCTGCAACAATGCCATCGACATGACCTTTTATATTTCCTTCAGCAGTTTCAAAAGAAAATTGTCTGCCTTTTCTATCATGTGTTCTTAAGTCAAAGCCGCCGTTTCTTAACCACAAGGTAAGCATTTCTTCATAAGTATGCCCGGCTTGAAAAATTCGTAATGTATCGCCTTTTAAAGGGTTATTCTCATCTCTTGGTTGTCCTTCAAGATGATATTGTAATTTTCGTGTACATGCTGTTCCTATATTAGAACCACCTATGTACCCTCGGATCGGTTCGTCTTTGTTTTTTAATTCTAATGCGTGATTAACATAGGGGTTAATACGATCAGAAACATCTCCCTCATTTGGGACGGTTGAAAGATTCCACATTTAAAGCTCCTAAAATGGTATTGGATCATCAATTTCTTCATCATCAATTTTTTCTTCTTCTTCTTTGGTAAAAGGTTTTTCATATTTTTTATAAAACCAATCATCAATAACTTCTCTATGAAAAATCATAAAAGCCTCTGGCTCTATAGATTTAAAAATCATGTGTAAATTATAAATTAAATCAAATATTTCTTCTCTACTAAATTCATGTAATGTTTTGTTTAACAAATTTTTTTCTTCTAAAAATTTAAAAACCTGAGGCAAGCATTCTTTTAATGCATCTGGTAAATGGCCCATATCGACTGTGGCGAAATCAGGTTGCCTATCCCTCCAATCATATTTCATTTTTACTCCTTCTTTTGCGAGACACATAGGACAACAAAACCATTTCATATCTTTGTTAAAAACATCTGATTTGCCAAAACCATGATGTCCTATGTTATGACACGAAGAACAACTCTTTAACCCCGTGCTTGTTATATTTAGGTTTCTAAGGGAGGCTTTAATGTTAAGGGTGTCAACATAACCTGGAGCGCCCCCCTTAGAGTTCTTGCGATACTTACTTTGCGCCATTCGCAGATCTGCGGATGACTTGAGATACATATTGATTTGAACAATTTACTTCTTTACCAATCTGAACATTTGATAAACCTTCAGATTTTAACTTTAAAATTGTTTCAGCTTTGTCACTAAATTTTTTTCTTCCTCGACTTTCTTTAAAAAGATGAGGGTTGATCTCATGAAACTCAAGTATTTCATTATGAAGTTCTTCCATGAGTTTAATAACAGTACCCATCTTAGTAAGCATGCTCTTACTTAATTCCATCATTAATCCTGTGGTTTCCACCAATCAGGTTTATCTGATGTTGGTTGAGCTGGTTGAGCTGGAGGAACATTTTGTGTTACTTGCTCTTGAACAGGCGGTTGTGCTGGTTGAGGTGTCGGGGCAGCTTGACCTTGCATGACACCAAAAGCTTGAGCATATTGATAATAAATATCAGTACCTCTATCTAAAGCATGTATGTAAGATATCTCATTACTATCAGGCCACTTATCACCAGATCCATCATTCTTTACATTTCCCGGCTGTAATTTTACTTTAACAACAGCATGAAGTCCGTTTAAAAAATCCCATCCATTACCCACTTGATTAAATAATTTACCCGCTTCAGGTGAATCATCTTTCCAAGAAATATTATAATTAGAACACACAAAAGCTCTTAAATTTTCTCTTGTTATATCTAAACTTATGTTATTAGGATCTGCATGAAAGACAGTAAAGTTTTGCCAAAAACTAGATCCTTCATTTGGTCCGGCGATAACATCAAATCTTGCTCTTAAATATCGAGTTCTGTTATCACCTGTTTGTTGAGAGGAATAATGTTCATAAGGATTGTTCGGAACAATTTGCTCAGGTTTCCTAGGCATACCCGCTTCATCAACATTTTTACTTGGATCTTGTAATGTTAATTTTACCGGAACAATAGTCTTATCGGCTATTAAAGTCCTTTCTGTTGATGCTGAAGTTGATTCAGTGTTTACTTGTGTTAAATTCATATTCATATTATCTCTCCTGATTTGTATATTGTTTATTATCTGTTATTTTTACTAATACATTGCCTAAGTGAGCCTCTTCTAAAAGCTCTAATTTACCAGAACGATCTTTAGCTGGTAGATCCCAAATGTTGTCTCTGTTACAGACAAATTTTCTTATCATTTGTTTAGGTTGATTTGGATCTTGATTAGGATCAGGTATCGTGATGTAACATAATTGTTCATCAACAATACCCGGAATGATGTTACGCGCAGTACCATCTAATTGTATTTCATAATAGTCTCTGTCCGCCTCATCTTTTTTCTTATCAAGAATGCCTACAAAGATTACATTCTTGTTTTTTATATGTTGTAAATGAGTAGCCCAACTCACTAACTCAACTCTAAGTTGTCCATAAACTTTCATTGTGTTTATAGTGCCACCTTTTGTTTGAGCGTCTGGTTGTTGCTCTGCCCATTTATAACATAATCGAGATGCTACGCTGATAGAGTCTACGAATAAAGTATCATATAAATTACCATCCTTAATTTCTTTTGCAAAATCTGGATATTTCGCAGCCACTCTATCATAATGTTCTTGACTATAACTCATGGTTGATACTGTCACAGCTGGATCCGGTCCGCCTAATAAAACTGCAATATCTTTACAGTCTTCCCAATCTCTTGGCTCTAAAGTTTTACCTTTAAAATTACGAACAGATAGATCACCAGATTCAATATTTAAGAACAATGTTCTTTCTTGATTTAATGATAGTATCTGTGTTGTTTTACCAATGCCCGGCTCGCCAAGTAACATTACTTTAGCACCATAATCGGCATTTAATCTTTCATTAGCTGAAATTATTTCCATGTTATTCTCCCTTGTTTTCAGTGATTTTAAAAGACGCTTCATCAGGCACTACAACTGTTCGTGCTTTTTGAAGTATATTTTTAATCTCAGGAGGAGCGTTTTTATAATTGCGTTCGCTCACACTTAATTTTACATCAGCGTAATGTTTAGCAGCATCACTTCCGTGTTTCTGCTGTAGATCATCAAATGCTTTAGAAAGCAGTTCTTGATCCCATTGTACTTTTGGAGTGAGTGAGGCTTCAACTTTGAAACCATCAACGTGATCGAAGGTTCTCGTTCCGGTATCCACTCCATCGTCTTGCAGCCGTGCCATCAAGCGTTGCCCATCATATCTATGTAAGGCACTCCTGAGTTTAGAGGCAGTATTTCTATCTTCTCTTTGTTGTTGAGTAAGAAGGAAAAGATTTTCTACAACCTCTTGTTCTGACAATTCGTTAATTTTAAGTTTACTAAACTTGTTGCATGTTTTTTTTTGCATTTTTTAATCCTTTATAAGTAGTTAATAAGTTGGCGATTTTTTTCACCGTTTTGATTTTTATATATCGTTTACATTTGTAATACAAGTAAAAAAAAATATTTTTTTTGTAATCTTGTAAACTGATACAATATATATATAATGTAAACTGTTTTTAAGGAGAGTAACATGGCAGAAAACAAAAAAGAAAAAAGCTATTCAACGGCTAGAATATATACAGAGGATCTAGCTCGTTTAAGAATTATGGCCAAGCATTCAGGTAAGACACAAATATCTGTTTTAAATCAATTAATTAGATTTCAATGGAATAATGAATTTGGTAAAGATGAAGATGTTTCTGTTAGTGGTATTGAATCAATAGGTTTATCTACGCCGTCTTAAATAGATCCTTCGTTTCTTTTATCTAGTTCATCAACAAAGTAATCGGCAAAGCCATCATAACCAGCACCTTGTAAGTTTGCTATAACTTCAGTGATATCATCAGCTTTTCTGTTAGCTTCAATCATTGCATTAAATTTATCAACTTCTTCGTCACTTCCTAAACTAATGTTTTGAAGTCCAGGTGCTTGAGATAATGCTTGGCTTGAGAATGGTGCAGCAAATATTAATTCATCATCACTAAAATCATCTGGAGTGCCAGCGTCATCCCATATATTATTGAGATCCGGATTTCTATATCCAACTACATTATCTGGTTTTCCATAATTTCTTGTAGCGTCTGGAATTAATCCACTATCGACAGCATTATTAATAAGATCTATTTGGTTATTTAATTTACCCCATCCGCCTTCATCAAATGCATCAGGTTTTTCTCTATTTACTATTTCTGCAAAAGCCTCAACATCTCCAGTTACTCCACCCACTTCAATAGCTTTCATAAGAGCGTTTGTAGCAACAGCATCTGAACCGCCTAACTCTTCAATTTGTTGGCCGACATATCCAACACCACTTTTCTCTTTTCCTCCTGGCATACTTGTAAATGTAGTAGCATCAGAAATAGCTTTTGCTCCTTCATCATTTATACCAACATCTATTCCCTCTAATTTAGCTTGGAAGATAATACTATTTACTTTGTCAGCGGATCCCACCAATGTTTTTACTGTATCAATTTCACGACCTCCGTCATATACAGGTTTAATATCTACATATCCATCATCTCTTACGGTAGCTTCAGTTCCAACTGTATAAGGTTCTGGTCCTCCAAGTGCCATTTGCATAAGCGCTGGAGCCATCCCTATTGCTATTCCGGGTAATCCTCCGATACCTGCAAGTGTTGTTATAATACCCAAAGTTCCAGATGCCATACCTACAGCATCTCCATCTTTAATAGCTTTACCTAGTTGTAATGCTGATAAACCAACAGATATTCCTTCTCCAACATTTAAGCCACCTTTATAACCAGCTACATCTCCGCCACCTTTGCTTAGGAAATCAAATATACCTCCGCCTTCATCAAATGTATCTACTGCCTCTTCCGCGTTTACTAAATCATTATATTCCGCAGAAGAAATAACATTTCCTGTATTTTTACTTACATAATTTCCAGCTTCGTTTAAAGTATAAGTAGACGAATCTCCCAGAGATGATATAAGGCTTTCTGCTTTCGTCATACCGGGATCATTATAAAAAATTCCAGTTCCTTCACCAGCTATATTTGAAGCGCCTGCCTCAGTAAATTCTAACGGATCCAATATTTTAACTATTTCGTTAACATTAGACGGATCACCTAATCCAAGAGTTGTTATGCCGGATGCGATTGACGGAGTTATTTTTACTAATTTTCCTAAAGAATTTTTCTTATAAAAATTACCAGCTTCATCCATTATTAAATTTTCATCGGACATAAAATCATCACTAGACGATTCTTCTAAACTAAAAATATCTTCATTATCTTGCGATGTCCCTACATCTAATTCGTCACCACCACTTACAAAAGTTTCAATTTCATAATCTTTTACTACTGGTATTTTTCCTTTGTCTCCGCCTATAAGAAAATCTAAAGCGTCTACACCTATAGCCTTGCTTAATAAAGATTGATAAAGAGCGTCATTACTTTGAATATTTAAAATATCTTTATCAGTATAACCCGCTTCTTTAAGATCATCTTCTAACTGATTCATTTCTTCTACTTGACTTGCGTCAGCAGTTGTTTCTACCTCTTCAACATAAACATTACCTTGTCTATCTACGCCTGCACCAGTTCCTGTAATAAACTCTACACTGTCTCCAGCTAAATTTGTTAAATCACCCGTAAAAGAAGTAGGATCATCAACTTCATAAACAGTTACTTTTTCTGTTGGACCAAGATTATCTTCCTCTGCTTGCAACATACTATCTATGGCCGCATTTGTCATGTCATCTAAACGTGTGTAATTATCATCTGCTCCAAATATATCGTCATCAGGCTCTAAATTATCATATAAATCTTCTTCAAATTTAGTTTCAATATTGTTTTCAATTATTGGATCTATTTTACTATCAATAATATTCGTTAAATTAGCACTCATATCATAGCCAGTTTGATTTAAAGCTTGATTAATTTTAATTTGTTCTTCTGTTGATAAATCACCAAAACCCATTCCACTTGATAATTTACTAATAATTGTTGGCATTGCAGCTGAAAGACCGGCTCCAATCAACAGCCCTAATATTTGTTCACCAGTCCCAGGCCCTTTAACTACGGGTAATTCTAAATCAACACCACCACCTCCGCCTGGTCCGGGGCCTATGATGACGCCGCCGTCACCTCCGCCGCCTCCGCCGCCTCCAGAACCTCCAGATCCTCCCCCGCCGGTGTTCCCGGCACCCCCGCCACCTGGGACGGTCCCACCACCAAAGGTTGGATCTCCTAAATTAGGATTACCTGATCCTAATCCGGGACGTCGTACGCTTCCTTCAAATTGTTGATTAAATGTTCCAGTTCCTGAACCGCCAAAGAATTGATCGGGATTCATCGTAACATCAAAAATGTCCAATGGAGGGTTCTGAAGATTTTGACCAGTCATAAAATTCTGAGCTGGTCTTCTAACAAATTGAGCGTCTGTTCGTGTCATGTAGGGGCCATAACCGCTTGAATATAATCCACCTATTCCTGTTTTATTTTCTGCCATTATGCTCTACCTCTTGCTCTTAATAGTGCTTGTGTTGTCGGATTCGTTCCCGCAGCCCCAAGTGCAATATCTCGTTCTATATTACCTGAAGATAAATCCATTGCTGGACCGCGTAAAGATATTTCTTGAGGAGAAGGTATAGGTATTCGAGGAGTTTGTATTTCTACAGCTCTTTCATCTCTTTCTACTTCTGGACCACCTTGTGTTTCTGGTCTTACAGATTCAGTTACTTTTTCTGTCACTTCTTCTACGCGAGGTTTTACCTCTTCTTGAATTAATTCATTAACTTCACCAACAGCAGCTTTACTTCCAGATCCTACAACTCTATTTAAACTTTGGATAAAAGCATCGCGTAAAGCTACTCTAGCTTTTTTCATTTGTGCTAAAGTTTTAGGAGGAGTAAGCGCCCATTTCATATAGGCTGGCGATTGAATTGTACGAGCCATTACCATTGCTCTTCCTATTTTTGTTAAACCGTTCCATGCTTGTCTTCTGTTTCCTCCTAAAAAACCACCAGCAACATTAGTAGATGCTGTAGCTGCTTGTAGTCCTACACCCCGTTGTTTACTTCCCCCTCCTAATGAAGAAACTAATTCAGCCTCTTCACCTATTAACTTAATTGCATCTGTAAAATTTTTAGGTTGTTTGCCAAATATTTTTTTATCAGTAAAATTCATACCTTTACCAAAAATTAAATCTAAGTCATTATCTGAATATCCAGCTATTTTTCCCTCACCAGACAATATTCTTTTTAATTTTCTAGGATCTAAAACATTAAATACATCATCGGTAGCATTCCCAGATCCTCTATCAATTAAGCGAGCTAATAATAAATCTCTTACATTAGTTCTAAATACATCATATTCATCAGCTAAAGTAGTTTTTCCAGCCTCTCTTAATTTTTTTATATGTTTATCAGCTGCTTTAAAATATTGCACTTGTTCGCCGGGGCTTCTCCCCGCAATATAGCGTAGTGCTTGACTTCCTGTTTGGTTTTCTGCAAGATCTGTCATTTTTGCAGATTGAGGCCCAACTAAAGTTTCTGATAATTCTTTTCCTTCTTTTAACCTACTAATTAATTCATCTATTTGAACACCACCTGCGTTAGGGGCTGTGCTATCTAAAAGAAGATCATCAGCTATAAATGTAAAATTATCGATTTCTCCGTCAGCAATATTTCTATTTAATTTTTGAATACTTTCTATCATCTCCATACCTTTTCCATCAGGAAAAAGCATTTCAAAAAAAGTTTTATTTTCAAAAGATTTATCTATAAATCCCGCTCCGGCTGTTCCCGGTTCAGATCCTTTTGCAACTCTAGGTTTAGCATTAAAACTATCTATGTATTGTCCAAATTTTCTTACATCAAATTTACCATCAACAGTTGCTTTTTTAATTGCGTTCTGAAAAAATTTCTTTTGTAATATTTCAATACTTTTATCTTCTAAAGCTGGTAATGTATCTGTCATAGATCTACCAAACTCTTCAAAGTTTTGTTTTCGTGTATTACTTCTTTCTATAATGTTTTTTATTGTTATTTCATCTTGTGTCTTAAGAGCGCCAGGAGTTTCCATTTTTTGAGTAACATCATCTACTACTTCTTCTAAAGTTTTTCCGGCTCTAGTAGCAAAGCTTTCTAAAGTTGCTTGTTCTCCTCTTGTAAATGTTGGTGGTTCAACTAAATTACCTTGGACACCTTTAAATCCTTCACTTGATTTTGCTTTTCTTATTCCACTTAAAAATTTAGCCATTGCATTAGGATCATTTAATAAAGTATTTATATAATCTCCGGTCGCAGCTTCACCATTTACTACACTACGAACCATAGCCCTAATGGATGCGTCATCCTGATGCGTCATGAAGTCTGCATAATTTAATTGAGCTTTTTCTAAATCATCTACGCTTTTTTCCATTTGTTTAAAAGCATCGCTTAAAAGTTTTTCGTTCTCATTAAGTTTAGCTTTACCTTTTAAAGATGTATTAACATCTCTTATTTTATTAGCTGCAAGAGCAATATCATCATCTAAAGCTTCTCTTAATTTTCCTAATCCAAATGTTGAAGCATCTCCACCAATAGCTTTTTCTGCATCAAAACTATTTATATATGATCTTATTGCGTTTACTTGTCTTAAAGTTAAATGAGAAAGACCTCCTTTTTCAGGATCTGGTTCTAAAATCTTTTTAATGATTGTGTTAGATATTACGTTTGGATCTCCTCCTGATTGTTCCAAAGTAGCATTTAACATATTTTTAAAATTTGTTGGTGCTATAAAAGCGGGACCAACAGGCCCACCTCCATCTAACGGAGTTTGTGTTTTCAAAATTATAGTATCATCAAATTCTTCTAAAGTTTTTCCTAAATCCTCAATTTCAAGTAACTTACTATTTGCCATTCCCATATCTATGTCGATAGCTAAAAATGTATCATCCATTGTTTTATGAAAAGCTTGTTGCACTTCACTTAACTGTTTAGCTGCTTGAGCTGGATCAAATCCTTCTGTTTCCACCTTTTGTAAAATATTATCATAAGCTGAAGTAAGATAATTTTTAATATCTTGTTCTGCTAGTTCTACTGTTTCACTTCCAATTCTTAATTTTCCTTTTTCAAATTGCTCTACCATTTCTTCTAAAGCTTTAATATCTAAATAGTCTTCTCTTCCATCAAATAATTGGTCGGCTATTCTTTTTCTTAAAACTTGAGCATTTTCTTCTATTCTACCGGGGAAAAGTGTTTCAGCTATTCTTACATTAATACCCATAATAGGTCTGTTACTTAATCCTTCGGCTGTAATGTCAGGTGTATATTCTGACTCAACTAAACTTCTTAATTGAGCTGCTCTTTCAATTCCTTCTTCTGTAGCACCTTTACCTAAAAATACATCTTTAACAAGACCGGTTCCGGTTCCGCCACTCTTTTTAACTAATCTTCTAATAGTATTAAAAAGAACACCGCCAACTAGTTCACCGCCAGCACCTAAAGCTGATTCTATTGCCGCTCTTTTTCCATATTCATTAAAATCTTCATCTGCTACACCTCGTCCTTTTTGTTGCATTTCATCTGCAAAAGAAAACAAACCAGCTCCTAGCCCCGCTCCCGCACTTGCCGCTAGCAATGGAGCGGCAACAGGTGCAGCTATGACAGCTCCAACTGTTCCTAAAATAGAGCCTAAAATGGGAAGACCAGCTTGACCAACAAAGTCTGTAACATCACTCCAGCTCAATCCCTCCTCATCAATAGCTATTTTACCTTCTCCTTCATCACCTAATTTTTGTCTTCCAGAAGTCGTAAGAATAAATCTTCCTGATCTATCTACATCCCAAAATTCTTTTTGAGGGCCTAATTCTTTATTTAATAATAAAGCTCTTTCTTTGTCGGTATTTAAATTAGAAAATCGCCAGCGAAATCCTTGATTTTTTATTCCACTTGAATAATCAACATCAGTGTCATATTTTTCTCTTTCAGGAGAACGTGCAATATTTTGATCTACATATTGAGATGGATCTGTTCCTTGTGTTTGAGGAATGTCTGATACTTGAGCTGATTTAAAAAAAGATTCAGCATTGGGATTACCGCTATTAGACTCTCGCTGTCTTTTTAGCATTAATCTTTTTCTTTTTAATTCTAAGGTATCAGCCATAATTAACCTTTTAGCTCAGCATCAATTTCTTCTTCGGACATTTCGTCTACTGGTTTTTGAGAAGATGGTCTAACACCTATATTTTCTTGATAAGTAATTAGCGCATCATTGATAGATGGATGTTCGGCTGCTGCATTATTTATAAATCTTTCATGCTCTTTTAAATTACGAGTTAGTCTGTCTTCCACTTCTCCTAGTTTTACTAACATCTCAGATACTGTATTAAATACTCCTGGTTTGCCTAAAGCTTCTCTAACCATTTGCCTTTCTTCATTAGATATTGTTTTACCGCCTTCTCCCAATAATTGTTTAGCATATTCTAATTGAAGAAAATCAACGACAGCTTTTTGAGTAGTGTATTGTCCCGCAGGTAATGAAATTCCTAAAGCTTGCGCTGCTTTTTCGGCAAAAGATTTAAGGGCAGGCGGCCCACCAGTTGCGCCGTCAGCATTTTGCTTTAACCAATTAATTTTAGATAAACCAGCATTAATATTTTTTATGCCATTATAAACTTCATTAACCACCATAGCAGCGGATCCTTCTGCAGCTAAAGACTCTCTTGATCCAGGGGTTTTACTTACATATTTTTGTAATACTAAATTACTGTCTCCTAGAGGACCTAATTTAAAATCAACTAACTTTCCATATTTAGGTTCAGCAGCTAACTTAGCCATCTCTATTGCTCTTTCTTTTTCGTATTCTCTTTCTTTATCTTCAATACCTTGCTGGCGCAGCTCCGCTGTCCGCGCTCCGCGGGACAGTCCCGGACCAAAACCACCTACTTGACCTGGAGCAATTTCACCATACATTTGAGCTACATTACCAGCTCGTTTTGCCTCCGGTCTGTATTCTGGACTTTTATCAATAAAAGATTCTGTACTTATGCGATTCACAAAATCTTCCACTGTTTCTTCTTTTGGCTCTTCTGGAGGTAGTTCTGTATTGTCGTCTGTTTGTTGTTCTTCTTCTTCAGTGCTAACTGTTGTTGCATCACTCTGATCTTGGTTTTCAGTAGTGCCACTTGCTATCTCAAGATTTTCGGTGAGTTCAGGATTAAATAATTCAATGTCTTCTGCCGTAACTTCATCAGATGAAAGATATTCTGATAGTTTATTTATATCTCCGTCAAATCTTTCCATAATTGCAGTGTAGCGATCAGGGTTTTCTTGAAGATATTCAGCAACAGCTCTATCTCTTTGGTTATTATTACCAATCATATTAATTAATCCATCCTTAACATTAAGACCTAAAATTCCTAATGGTCCATAATCTGTTTTTATTATTGGTGCGCGATTAGCATGTGGATGTTTCCTAATTATCTCAGGAAGATTAGAAAGAATACCTTCTATCTTTTCTCTATTAATAAGTTCTTTTCTTCTACCAGCATGACCACCGCTTGTACTTGGAATTAAAAATAATGGGCGCCCTTGATCATCAACCGTAATAACTTCTTTTGTTTGTATATTTGGATTTGCTGGAACAAATCCACGTCTTTTACGTGTAGTTGATACCGGTCCACCAACATTATATTTCATCATAGATCTTTGATGCCAAGGTTTATGCATTATACACTCCCTCCACCAAACGGACCTACGCCAGCTATACCGGATGCCATTCCATAACTATCGCCTTGGTTAGGTAATGGAGTTGATATAGTGTAAGGATTATTTGGTAAACTTCCTGTAACACCTGACATATAACCTAATAACTGGAACGGTAAAGATTGTTCAGCATATAAATTAGATTGTCGTGTGTCTAATAAACTTTGATTATAATCTCTTAATGATTGCCCATATGTTCTAGCTGTATTTAAATCTTGTCCATACATTTGTTGTCCTGTTTGACCTAATTGGGCAAAGTTACCAGCTAAAGATCCAAGTCCAGTTGCTACAGATCCATATCCTTGAGCAACAGACGGAACAGCTCTTGCCATAGTTCCATATGTGCTGCCTAAACTACTTATGCCTTGGGCTGCAACTTGTTCAGCTTGTCTTTGATTTTGAAAATTTGTGTTATACAAGTTTGCTAAACTATCAGCTAAAGCTTCTTGAGTTCCTTCTTGTATATTAGCTCTTTCTATTCCGTAACGACTTCCGCCTAAAGCTCCAGATCCACCAGCGCTTCGTGCTAAATTACTTAATTGTCTCGCTTCATTATCTTCTAATCTTTTTGTTAATCTATCAGCAACTTGTTCTGTAAATCTATTTTCGTCAGCAATTCCTTGATAGTAAGGTAATGCGCTTTCTACTAAATCCATTCCTTTACGGGTACCTAATATACCTTCTGTAACAAATGGTACTCGCTCTCTTTCTAGCGCTCCCGCTTCGCCATACAGTCTTCTTGCATCTTGCAAGTAAGGAAGAAATTGACCGACTCCAGCGCCAGCAGCTTGGTAAGCGGAGGTTTCTAATCCAGTTAAGGGTGCAACTTGTTTAGTAACGGCATCTTGTGAAAAAGGTCTTCCTACATATTCCATTTCTGGTAAAGGATTTCCTAAAGAATCTTTTCGCGTACCATAAATAATATTCCCTTGATCGTCTAACTTAGGTTGCATTCCGCTAATTAAACCCATAGACTGTTGTACCAAGAAATTAAGTAATTCTCTTTTTACAGGATCCATATATGTTTGTTGTGATTGTCCTACTTCAGCCATTATGCTTTTCTTTCTAAACTATTCATTAAATTATACATTTTACGAGTTCCTTTTTCTCGTGAACCATTACCCATATTTCTTACCGCCTCAGCTGTCATAACAAATTCTCCATCAGATAATAAAGCCGGGATAGAATCCGAAGTTCCTGTTCCGGGGCCAGCCGATTCTCCACCGTCTGTTAAATCAGTGATACCACCAGAGCTATATCCTCGTGGACGCATGTTGCGTGCAAAACCTGACATCATTGGATCTAAACTTTCTGCTCTAAATTCTCTTCTTAATCTCTTATCTCTTTCTTCAGCCTCCGCTGCAAAATCTCTTTTCTTGTAATAATCAGGATTAATAGCCTCTAATAAAAGTTTATTCATCATAATCTGATCAAAGTTTTGAAGATGTGGTCCAAAGAATCCTTGATTCAATCCACCAATACCTTGATTAAAATTAAATCCTCCTTGTCCAAAGCCGGGGGCTTGAGGACTGCCTTGACTTATCATGCTTACTTTTCCATCACCACCAAGAATAAATTCTTTTCCGCTCTTTGGATCGTAATACCGTTGTGTTCCTCCCGGACCTTCTGTTATTTCATAATTCGGTGCGCCACCGCGACTTGTTCCTTGAGATTGAGGTAAACTCAATATACCAGCTGGATCATTAAAACCTTTATAAGAAGTTGTACTTATTTGTTGGGAAGGTTGATTAGATCCACCACCCATAGATGTACGCATTAGTTTTGGACCTTCTGGGGGAGTAAAATCAGGTAAACCAGCTGAAGGAGCTTGTTTCGATTGAAAGTATTGTAAATAATCTTCATGAGTATTAAATGCGCCAGGCTTAATAACTCCTAAATCTTTAAAAGTTTGAAAGTCTTCTTTTCTTAAATTTCCAGAACGAGCTAAATTTGTATATTCTTGTTTTTCTTTAGGGCTTAATTTTGCAAAAGCTTTTTGCTTATCTTTAGCGCTTAATGATAAAGGATTCATAGATCGTGATAAATTACTTAATAAAAAGTTTCTTTTAAAATCATCACTATCACCACCAAACAATTGCATAATGCCTGCGGTGCCTAAAGAACTCATTAAATTCTGAGGTTTAAAAAATTGTTTACCAGTATCTAGAATAAAATCATACCACGCCATATTGTCCTCATGTTATTTGAAGTAAAGAAACTATTGAATCTATTGCCGTTCCTGTCCCAGCGTTTATTTTCAATACGTCACTTGACTCCAAAATTATAACTTCTCCGTTTTGAAGGACTCGTTCTTGTGTGCTTGCAGACACTGATGTTTCGTTCCATACACCTGTAGTGGTTGAGGAACTATCTAATACTTTTGTAGAAACTGTTACAGCTCCTCCAGAGGTATTATATATATTTACAACTTTAACTATAGCTTGTCCACCTTGTGGGCAAGTATAAATTGTATTATCGCCCGATGATAAACCATTTTTCACAATATTTAAATAGGCTCTTGCCATTAACTTATAAACCAAGAAAAAGTCTCAGACTCTTCTCTAGTTTCCTCTGGTGTTTGTAAGCTGGTAAATATCCTTTGAATATCACCTACTAACCTTCTAAAATAGGATTCTTGATACTCTCTTTCCGGGAGCGGTAAAGTTGTTTTTGTTAATACTTGTTCAGGTGTTCTGCTCATCTTCTACCATCCGGTTTCATATCTAATCTTACTCCTCCCAATCTCCATTGTTGGCCTGTAGTAGTGCTTTCAAAACGAAAAGCAGCTTGTCTACTTCTGATGCGAGAATATAATTGTTGTGATCCCGTAGATCCGCTGTTACTCGCTCCGGTTTGAAATGTAAATGTTTGATCTGTTGTTGGAGGATTCAAACTAGATGAATAATCTCTAACCTTTACAATTATATTCATGTCTTGTGAAGTTGATGTTCCATAAAAATAAATATCTGGCAATATACGCCTGATAAACATCATTTGATTACCGGCTCCAATATCAATATCACTTGATTCAATATAAGCCGTCATTGCAGATCCATCGTCATCATCTCCAGTTTCTTGGTTATATATATAATTATTGGTGCCGGCTGCTATAGGATTAGTAACAGAAGTTCCTACATCATCCCAAGCTGTTCTATCCATTGTACCTACAGCCCAAGTTCTTTCTACATAATTATAAGTTACATATCTATTTACTTCGGTAGAATCAGCACTTGGATAAAACCAAGACACTTCATTAAAGTTTTCATTTCTAGCAGCAAAAACTTTGTAGCGTTGTGACATATTAATATCGTTAAATACATAATTTCTTACACTACATGGCAAGGTTTGAACTGAACCGGTATACACATAAAAGTTTTCACTATCAGCAAAAAAGATACCATTATTAGCATTGATAGCTGCATTAGGTGATAAGATAGAAGTGCCTTCATCCATTAAACTAAAATTAAAAACAAAATTTGTACCAGAATAAGTCATGGCATATAAAGCTGTGTCGGTCCAAATTAATATTTCTTGTCTTGTTTTAATCCCTCCAATAATTTTACTACCAGATGATAGTCGATAATCACCAGCATTATTTTCATTTAATACTTGCCAGATATTTGGATTTTCTGTGTCAGACCAACGAATAAGCATAGGATCTTGCGTACTAGATCCTTGTTCATTAGCTCCTAAACAAATAACATGTTTACCAAGTTCACTAACAAGAACTTGTGTCGCTACTGTTGGCGCAAATCCATCCGCTCCGGCTTTAGCAGATAAAGCAACTGCCGGGGCAGAAACTCCACCTGATTTATCCCAATAATAAACACCGCCATTATTAACATTAAATACTAAATCTTCACCAAAATTATCTTTACCCCATAATCGTAATTGTTGGCCGTCTGTTAATGATGTAGCCGCATTACCCCATCCAATAAAAGTATCGGCTTGTTGAACAATAGCTCCAGCTGTATGTGTTGCGTCTTGTGTTCCTGATTGACCTCTTGTACAGCTTGTAAAAGATGTAGCTGTTAATGCTCCATAAGTTATTAATTCTTCATTAATTAATATTGTTCCTGTTACTGTAAAACCAGCAGTGGATACTACATTAATGGTGCTAGAGCCAGCATTATTAGTTCCGGTTGTAGTTGTTGATTGCACTCCTGTTTGTGTTCCACCAAAAAAACCAGCTCCAAAACCTACACCAGCTGTATAGTCCACTGAACCCGTGTTAATTTGATAAACAGCATTAACTGAACCACCTCCATTTACTGCTGAACTCGCCGAGGTGGCTACATTTATGGTGTAATTATCATTATCAATAATTGTAACTATTTGATGTTCTTTGTTAAAATCTGCTGCTGGAACTCCGCCAACAGCGCCACTTCCTGAAAAAGTTACAAAATCATTTTGACCAGCATTATGGCCCGCATCAGTTACGGTAACTAAAGTAGATCCGTTAACAGTTGTAAATGGATTTGTTAGTGAAGAAGTTTTTCTCGTTGGTGTAATATCATTATAAGCTTCACCTTCAGATACATAAAATTTAAGATTAGTTCCAACACCTATATATTGACTTCCATCAATAGCGGCCCATTGATTTAAACTACGGCAAATACCTTGAAAAGTATTACTTCCTCTTTTCTCCCAACCACCTATTTTTTCTGGAAAACCTGAACGAAATCTTACTTTGTCAGAATCATACCATCCACCCTCATTTGAATAGCGTGTTCCTTCTTTTATAACTCCAGGTTTGAATTGAACATTCTCTAGCATTGTTTACCTTAAGTTGGGAATGATGCGCCATATAAATCTATACGAGATCCTGATTTTAAGGTGTTGCCACCTAATTCACTAAACACTAAGCCATATACAGCAGTCGCATTTGCTGACGCTTCCTTTATATAACATTGACTTGTAGTACCTATATCACCAGTTGCTCCACCATCTTTTGTACACGTAGATTGGGCATTACCAGCAAAATTATTTCCTGAAGAGTATTGAGCGTTTCTAAATAAATACATTGTTCCCTCAACAACTACTTCCGTTGATGATGAAGTAGGGACACTTCCAACAGCAATAACTCCTGTGGCTGCATTAGAAGATTTATTTGCATTTGATGTTACAGCGCCTCCACTAGCTCCTGAAACATCTTGGTAGATAAATGTGCTGTTAAATATGTTACTAGCAGATACTTGGCTACCAGCTGAATCGACTAAACCAACTCTAAATGTTGTCAAAGTTGTAGCATCAAAAAGTAACCGATAAGTAGCCCACCATACATCATAAGCAACAGATCCAAAAATAGTCATGGAATTTGCTCCACCACTTATAGCATTACCTACAGTTGACCATGCTCCAATTGTTCCAATATCAACAAACTGTAAATTTCCAGAACTGTTCATTTGTAAAATTTGTTCGGAAGTTCCAGAAGAACTAGGGAATTGATAACCACCCGTGCCACCTATAGTAAAATCATCGGTAATTGTTCTATTAGCAACATGAAGGGCAGAAGACGGATTAGCTTGTCCAATACCCACTCTATTATTTGTTTGATCTAATACTAAAGTATTTGTATCAAAGTTTAATCCATTAGGAATAGAAACAGCATTACCATTAATTGTTGTTGTATCTCCAGAGGCATCGCCTAAAGTGGTATTTCCATCTACGGCTAAATTTGTAGTTACTGTTAAAGCTTGACTTGCTGTTACATCTTTAGAAAGAACCACGCTTCCCGTTCCGTTTGGAGTTAAATTAATATTTCCATTAGTATCTGTGGAAGAAATTGTGTTTCCTGTAAAATTAATATTATCTATATCTAAATCATCAGTAAATGTAAGAGCTGTATAAACATTAGAACCCGTTCCATATAAAATTGTTGTTTTACCATTTGGAATAGTGACACTTGTTCCTGTAGGCCCAGTTGTTCTTACAGCTATACTTTGTCCACCCGTTGTTCCATTTTTTACAACATATAATTTTTCTTGGGCTGGAATATAAATATTTGCAGTTGTTGCAATAGTTCCTTGAACATCAAGAACCATATTTCTTGATTGATCTGTTTGACCATTATTTGTTGTAAGAGTGGTATCTCCAGAAATAGTTATAACTTCATAACCAGCTATTGCTTGCTCTAATAAAGTTCCCACATTTCGATTGGTGGTAGAACCCCATGTACCAGCTTGTTCCCCGGTAGCAATAAGTTCTAATCTTAAAGAATTTGAATATGTACTTGCCATTACGCTGCTATCTCCGTCCAACCTGGGGTTTGCGAATCGTCAATTACTTGCCACACATTAACAGCAGGTACTTGACCAGAAGAAATAAATCCTGTGGCACTCACTCCGGTTGGAGTAATAAGAGCTGTGCCTGTTACATTTACATCTCCAACTATACCAAAGACATTCATTCCAGAGTTATTTACTGGAATAAGTATAGATGCTTTAATTGTTACACTATTTAGTGCGGTATTTCCAATTATTTCAGCATTATAATCCATATCAAGCATGAAGCCCATGCCTGGGTGGCTTGCACAATAGACATACAGTTGTGGTGTAGAATCAGTAAGAGTAATTTCTACATAAGCTCCCGGATTACCAGCAACTCCATTAACTGTTACTCCTGTTGTATATTCCGTTCCTCCTCCGTGCGTTCCATCTGCTGTAGTAGAGAATCGTAAAGGATGAGTTCCAACAGAAGAGTCTGATAAATCAAAGCGATAGGTAAATGGAGGATGAAGACTATCAAGTGTAGTCTGCATAAAGTAGTTTAAGTAATAAACATTACCACTACCACCGTTAGCAACTGTCACATTAAATGTTTCATCGCCTCTTGGTTTAGCTATAACATTACCCGCAACAACCGTTTCTTGCCCTAAATGAGCTGTTGCAGAAACTCCAGTTACTTCAGCAGTAATCGGTAAGACCGCCTCTACTGTCCCTAACTCTGCTGTCATTAGAAGGTTAGTGTTATTAACGGGAACAAGAATACCTACAAAGACCGTTTCGTTACCTAATTCAGCATTTGCCGATACACCCGTTGGGAAGACTATGACGCCAGCTCCCGCATTAACAGTTCCAATAGCTCCAGTTGCCTGAACACCCGTAACCTCAAACACCATATCAAATTTAGTTGTAACAACTCCAAGGCTAGTTGTTCCGGCTACGCCTGTAGCGGATACAGTTACATTGACTGGCCCTCCTCCTGAAGTGGAGAAAGCGTCTTGTGCGTATGAGTCAAAACCAAATGCCATATTTTATTTTATCCTATTTTAAAAAAGAATACGAGTATCTGGTTTTCATCTCCTATTCTGATGGGGGTTCGTGACCTTCGGGATTTTCGGGATCGTAATCATCTTTATATTCTGGAGTAGGAGCTGTAGGAACAAAATCATATAAAACACTTCCTTCATCCCAAAAAGTATCTGTTTTATCTACTGGATCACCACTTCCATCCACATATTCACCTTTGTTTGCAACTAATGCGTCTAAACTTGCTCGATATGTTGTAAATTCGTCTTGATTTTTTAGTGGAGCATCAACCAATTGTGTCCAATCTAATTGAGACTTTGTACCCTGTAATAACTCTATATACTCATTAATTCTTGAAACATGGTAGTTATCAACAGAAGCGTCATGAGCAGCTTGTCTATCGGCTAACTCAGCATCGGTTTCATCCCTCCACTCTCTTTCAAATGTTGTTGGGTTTCTATCATTGATTTTACCTTTGGTTAATGTCTTTTTAGTTGGATATGCCATTTTCTCTCCTTAACTTGATACAACAGCCGTTGGTTTAATTCTGCATTTTAAAACAGCAGTCAGCCACACTTGTCTGTTGGCGTCATTTGTACTAGATCCACCTCCATTTAATCTAAATCCGCCAAATTCTCCACCCCATGTGTATTGATTAGAGTTACTCCACGTTGTGTTTTGTCGATATGGCATTTTAGCGCCAAAATACCAGTTTGGGCCATAATTAAAGCTGTTATTATAAGTATAATATCCATCATGCCATACTCTTTGATAGGCTCCAGGCGCACACTTTACGTGCAGTCTTCCACTAGCTTGTCCTATTTGGGTATTACTATTTGTTTGATACAGATAAGGGCCAGATGACCATTGATTGTATTGTCCAGACCATGAATTAGAACCAGAGCCACTAGCGGTTGTATTTCTACTCCAATTGCTATTACCTTCCCACGAATTGTTTGTTGCTCCTTGGCTGTCATAACTATCACCGATTCCATTTGGATTGCCATTATTACAACCATGAGCTGTGCCAGCTCTGTTTAAAATCATAAAATAAGCAAGAGTTCCGCCGCCCTGATCGTCATTATTATAAAAAGTAAAATCTAAATCGAGCCACCTCATATTTGCTTGAGCTAAATAATTTGATTGTATAGCAGAAGGTAAATTCCAAAGTCCTAAATTCCATCCAAAATAATCATTAGAACTGTTACTAAAATTAGAATCTCCTACAGCAGGAGTGGCATCATTGTAGGTAGAATCAACATAAACTGTTGTTACCATAGGAGTGCCAGCATCAGTTACATAAAACTCACAAGGCGTTGCTCCGGCAGCACTAAAAGTTAAATTTCCATTATTATCAAGATAACCCTCTGCGGTAGCGCTAGGGCGTGTTGAAGGGAGTGTCATATCAGCATTACCTGAAAGCGTTCCTAATTTATTTGTAGCAAGTGTCGACATTTTTTCTCCTTATGTTTTAGTAATACCCCAAAGTTGAATATTTCCCTGCCATTTATTACTGCTATTGCTATAAAATTTAAATCCATCAGCAAATTGAGTGTTGGTTCGACCGCTGTAAGGTTTTTGAACATAATAATTAGAATACATTTGATAACCGTAACTGTATTGATACCAGTCACCATTACCATTAATGTGACTCCAATTCATAGCCATATCTTGTTCACAAAAGTGTCTTAACCCGGCTCCATTGTAATACCTCATTTCACCGTAAATACCTGCTCTCCAAGGATAGGTACTTGTTTGAGTTGTAGACATATCAAATTGCGCGCTATATGTATCAGCAGAATTGCCCGTTCCTATAATACCACTTGTAGTAAATTCATAAGAACCAACACTTCCTGTGCCTCCATAAGGGCCATAACTTCTACTACTGCCATCGGTAGCTGACCAACCTGCATTATATAAATTACTATTAGAAATATTAGTGCTTCCGTTTAAAGGGGCTACATAGAGATACTGTCCTGAAGTTGAACTGTTTTGACTACCATGAAGATCAAATAGTATTTTATACATATATATATCAGAAGCGGATACAGATGATCCTGAAGATAGTTGAACATCAATCTCTGCTGCTAAAGAATCTTGCTCTACAACATTTAGACATACCCACCCTGTTTCACCAGCGCTATTTGTTAAAGTATTAAATGTTGTAACTGCTCCAGACTCCGCAGTCATCGTTCCATCCGTGTCTACCTGAACTGTTGTATTTGTAGAGGGCAAAGATGTAGGAAGTTTTAAAGGAGCTGATCCTGTTAAACTTTGTATTTTTTCTGTTCTTACCGTCATATTATATCCTATGTTTTATTTGGATTAAGGAAAGAGTATGTCCAAAACAAACCCTCATTAATGTTATTACCATTCGTATCATAAAAATCAAGTTGAGTAGCCTGATTCCATGTTTGTCCATCACTGTTCATATAAAAATCACTAAAATTCTGAGTAAAATAACAACTAGAATTACTAAAGGTTCGATCATTTCTGTATGTTATTTGAGAAATCATTCTAATCATACCTTTTCTATTTATATCTCCAGCTGCACTGTTTTGAGCAGGCGTTAAGCAATAAATATAAACTATACCACTAAGCAATCCAGCTCCTGTCCACCCAGCAGTTTTTGTAAATCCTTCATCGCTGCTTAAACTTCCAGAGGCTATGCTATAAGTATAATTCAACTTAAAGCCGTTAGAACTCGCATTGGTGTTGTTATTTACATAACTTCCATTCCCTGCATTATAAGAGTCCCGTTTTTTATAAGCTTGTTTAAAACTACTACTAAGGATAGCAGTGCCACTAGAATCTTTTAATTTAATGTTAGGATGAGAATAATCATTACCTGAATTGTTATCAAAACACACTCCGGCAAATTCTAATTTTGACCAAGCAATATTATCAACATCACTCGTATTATCAGGTGTCAAACTTAGGTTAACGGTTGAAGGTGTAGCAACAGTATTATTTACCCTTACCTTATCGCAAAATCTTTCACCAATAACAGCTGGTGTACTGCCTGAACCCATTTGATCAGTAGAAACACCGCCTGTTTTGTATTGCCAAACCCCACTGCTCGTAGATTGTAGTGTAGATTTAGAAGCGGGATAGGTAGTAGGAAGAGTAAAATCTTCACCACCTGGTGTACTTATCTTATTTGTTTTTATTAACGATGCCATAATATTACCTTTTTACTATATATTTAATTCGTTTGCAATTCTTCTCATTAAGCTACTGCCAATTCAGCTGCAGATTGTTTTAATGTTACCCAACATTCTATTCTACCACTTACTACACCAGTTATATTAGTGCCACTTAAATCATTTACATCATTCGGTAAAAACCACAATTTAATACCTTGAGCATGACCAGTTGTAACTTTATTCAGAGTATTACTATTATTGGGCTGATTCATCATAGTTCCCCATGCCTGTCCAGGTCGGTGAGAGTAAGAGCTTTGATAACTTGACCAAGTTAATTCCCAATCACAATCAGGACTCATTATGGTGTTTTGTATTCTAATATTGCCATTTAAATTTGTTCTCTGATTAGTATAGTTTGTTGAACTAAATGGATTATTTTCAATACTAGGGCCATAATAAGTAGTATTACCCCAAGAAGGTATTTGCGGATTACTATTATACCCCCAAAGTTGCACACCATAATCATTACACGCATAACTACCACCTGAATAACTATGAGTTACATCTTTTGCGCTTTGTCGACTATAGCTTTGCGTCCATGATGTGTTGTTACTGTTTCTATAATATATATATCCATAATAATTAGCGCTCGTGCTGTCTAATATAGGACTTCCACCGGCTGTGGAAAGGGGAGCGATGTAACACAACATACTATTATACGAAGCGGTAGTATCATTAGTGCTACCAAAATTAACAAATTTCAATTTCCAATGAAAACTTTCTATTTCGTTAGGACTTGCTGCTAGTGATGTGGGAATCATACATTCAAAACCATGTACTGGAGCAGCTGGAGTATAATTATTGTAATCCCAAACTTTAACCAATCTTTCTTCTGTAGGTGTGGGAGTTGCTGCTCCTCCTCCACTTGATGCGCCTTTAAGTTTTAATCCTCCAACTCCGTCTGTTACAATTTCGGTATTAGGGGCGCCATCGGCCATCGGTAATTTCCACTTAACAGAACCTCCTTCTTGTTGAAAACTATCAGAAATAATTCCGTTACCATTATTAACAAATGTTGTGCCAACGGGAGATACAGTAGCTGTAATACCATTATTTATAGTAACGGTAGCATAAGCATTAATTCCCGGAGAAAATAAAGTATCAGCAGTAACAGTTGTATCGCTTGTAAAGTCACCCGTTCTATCCATAATCGTAGATGTAGTGATATTAACAGCATATAGATCAGCACTATCTGTTACAGTTAATGTATGACCTGATGCAACTGTATAATCGGTAGAAGTAAAATAAGATTTATTAAACTGTAATGTACCTTTAAATTGTCCAGAAAGAGCTTTATCCGCTGTCAACGTGTCAGTAAATATAGCGTCTGTTTCCACAACATTATTAGGCATATCCGTATCAAAGAAAGCTGCGTTTTCAGCCGGGTATGTAGAAAATATTTCAGGAGCAGAGGCAAAATTGACTTTGTTGTTAGAATTAGAAGAAGATTTAATTTCTGCTCTAGATAAAGTCCAAGGAGTACCAGAAGTTAAAGTTCCTTTACCTACCTCAAAAGCATTATTGGAAGAATCAACAGCACAATAGAAGACCTCATCACCCGTTGCATGAACGGCTGAAAAGGCTCTAAAACCTCCATCAGCTCCAGTTCCAGATAACGAGAATGTTCCCGTGCCTGTTGTGGTAGCTTCTTCCTTGGTTCTATCATAGAATTTCAGGGCCATAAACCTACCTTTTTAAATCTAAGCTATTCTAATAATAGCGTTTGTTGCGTCAGCAGCTGGGAATTGAATTGTAAAATCTCCAGCAGAACTTGTTTTATCACTACCAAAATCTAAAACACATACAGCATTGTTTCCAGCAAGACTATAGTTGTAAATTAATGCTCCTCTAGCAGTAATAGAGCTAGAAGACCAAGTTACATCTGCAAAGTCTGTTAGGGCTGTTGTTCCAGATAGTGATGGCGTTACATTAGTTAGAGACTGACCGCCAGCTGAATAAGCTGTTCCAGTTGCCTCATTACCTGATGCGTATGCGGTTGTAGTAGCGTCTAGAGAAGCACTATTAGTATAGAGAGCCACATAATATGTGTTCCCGGTACCAGTGCTAGTCGTAGTTCCACCACCACTTCCGTTAGTAAAGTTGTGAAGACCTTGCAACAATTCTTGTTTAAAACTGCTACACATTGCTTGCGTTATTGCCATTACATTCTCCTTATTGATTCAGCTAACGAATTATGTCCTTCTTTTTCAAGAAGGTTTATTACATTAGTGCGATCACTTTGAACCGCTTGAGTCATATATATAACTAATACATGAAAAAGCTTTTCTTTGTAAGTATTAATTTGCTCTTTAATACCATCGGGCGCATCGCCACTAACATAAATTATTCTATCCATAGCTAATTTAGCTACTTCTTCTGGAGTCATTCCTCTATTTTGCGTTGTTATAACATTAACATCTCCAGTATTCATTTTTACTTCTGCTGTAAACATTTTAAGTCACCTTTTGTCTTACTATTGTTGAACGGTATTCATCTGTACGGTTACGTCCCTCTCCAAGATTTTTTACCCTAGACAGCGCTTCCATATAACGATCATTATACAGTTTTATTAAATCCGGCTCACCTTTTAAAAAGGTGTAAGCCTCAACTAATGATCCATATAATAATGCGTTTTGAGCATTAGTACCAAACCAAGATGTTCCATCTGTAGATGTAGTTATGGAAACAGGCTTGTAATAATAATGCAATTCTACTTCATATGATTGATCCGGGGTGGGTGAAAGTATAAAAGTATTTTCATCCCATAAAGAATAATATTTAGGCATTCCTCGTGTGGTGTCAGGATCGGGATCAAATGTTTGTAAAAAATTGACATCTTTGTTTAAAAGAAAATGATGTGTTCCACTAGAAACAATACTTAAACTATAGGTAGATAAAAAATCATCTGGAGTAGAAAGATATTTATTATTAGCTGTGGTATTACCCGTAGAATTTTTTCTATCTAATGGTAAATCTGATTCGCTAAATATTCTTTGTTCAGCATTTTGTATAAAATTATCTAAGTTAGCAACAAAGGTTGTTCCTGAATCTTCTACAAAATCTTGTATAGCTGTTTTTAATGTTGTGTATGTGTATGCCATTATACTACCACCGTTATACTACCTAATTGTCCATTTAAAGAATTAGTTCTAAAAGCATGACCAATTAAATCTTCTTTTGAATTAACAAACCCAGGATTTTCTGTTCTTACCACACCTTCACCAGCCTCTACATCAATACTAGGTCTTGGCTCGTATAATGCTTGTGGATCTACAGTATTTGTAGGTATTTCTAATTGTGGTTGTTTTGGATCATAACATTCAGGACATGCCTTCCAATCATTCCATTGTTTTTTTAATTGATGTAATTTATATCTTTGACCACAAATGTCACAAATAGCAATTGCAAATTTTCCAAGAGCGTAATTCATTATCTTATCATAAAGCTCCTCATGTCTGGAGCTACTCTAAAGGATGAACGAGGTTCATCTTGATCAATAGCTCTTCGCATATCATCTTCATATGCAGCTTTTAATAATTCTGTTCGTTCAGGCGCTTTTTTAACAGAAAGCATATAAGCTAACCCACTTGCTAAACATGGATAAAACCTAAAAGGCATTTGTAAAGTATTAGTTGCCGCATCAGCGTCATCCATTCTTACTAATCTATTATAAACTATTTTATCTGTACTATTATCTGGAGTAGGCCATAAATATATTTTAGGATCAATTTGTTTATCTACAAAATATTGAGTCGGTCTAGCTTTATTAGATTTATCAGGAATATTTAAAAATTCGGCACGGCTTACCATTCCTAAAGACATATCTGTGTCAGTTCCATTTTCATTTCGTCTTAAAACAGCATCCAATACATCAATTGTATCTGATCCGGGAGAAATATAATTTACCCCTTCAGTTACAGTAGTAATAGTTTGTTGAATGGTCCATTGATTAAGACCTCGGTTAGCCCAATCAGCCAAAAGTAAA